>BNJU01000256.1_pt1 | contig 297699 bp, 507 predicted proteins | sample 8539281 | NCBI WGS metagenome assembly BNJU01 (sample SAMD00202456, study PRJDB9452) | human saliva metagenome | isolation source: human saliva | place: Japan | reverse complement strand
TGGAACAGGAAAAGCAATGATATTTATGCAGACCTCAACATATTTATGCAAAATGTTTATTATCAGCCATTCCAGTTATTGAATTGCAACCGTGAAGGAATAAACTACGTCGTATTGAAGCTGAGAAATTTATCAAGAAAATCAAACAATGTACTAGTGACGAAAATGGTCGTATTCGATTTACAACAATTGGTCAGATTGCATTGTTGCGTTGAATCCGTCAGCAAAGGAGGGAAAAACAGACTATGTGAAAACTTATATTACGTCGTGCTACTAATGTTGCCGCCACAAATTTTAATTTTAAGTTTATTAGCATTCTTAATTGCTAAGATGATGTGTATCCATTGAAAGGTTTAATTACCCTGAAACAGACCCAAATACGATTGAAGCTATGAAAGCTGGATTCTGCGATCCATGGTATATTCATGTTCGTTGGACGGGTAAAGCATTACAAGGAGACTTTGGACAAAGTTACTATAAATATGTTACTAAATCAGAACGTATTGGTAACACAGTTTGTTGTTAATATTATTAATATTAATTTTGACGTATTTAATTGCATTACCTTTAGGATGATTGCAGGACGTTATCAAAATTCATGGGCAGATAAGTTAATCGTTGTGTATAACTTCATTACTTTATTCAACCTATCATTCGTATTTGCCTTAATCCTATTATGGTTATTTGTTACATTAGGTTGGTCTCAACTCGTGGTTCAGCGATCTGGTGTATCACTATATCTATTGGTTTAATTAATCGATTCACCACCGACATATTACCAGCATTAATAATGGCGATTTTATCAACAACTGTACAGTTCAATATTTAAGAACTGGGGTAATTGATGCGAAGACAAGATTATACCTGTAACAGTTGCGCAAGGTTCCAGAAAGTGGAAGATGAATCGTCACATTTTCCGTAACTCAATTTACTGTTAATCGCCGCTCTTAGGATAAGGAATTCAGGTTTAATCGGTGGTTCAGTGTTTATTGAAAACATCTTTCTCATATCCAGGAATGGGAACCATCTGTAAGTTCAATTTCATCTCGTGACTATTCTGTTATCTTAGCGTTATATTATTATTTGCACAGCAACACCATAGTATACATTATTATTCGATATGAGTATCGTTGACCTAGGTTCGCGTGTACAATAGAAAAGAGGAGTAGCAAATGGCAAGATAAAAAGATGTAACAAAAGAAAGCACTGCATTCACCCCACCTACTGGGTTCCAGTTATTAAAGGAGAATTTTTAAAGATAAAATTGCCTTGCACATTAATTATCTTAACTCAATTTTCTTATTTATTTACACGGTCCGTTCTTCATTAATGAAGTAACTGCTTTGAGTAAATATTTTACAACGTTATAAAGCACCAGGTGTGAAATGGTTATTTATTAGGTTTGCGATGAAGGTGGGTACGGATGTGTATTCGCGATAAATAGTGATCAGCCTGTAACTCGTAACAATTGGTTTCATTATTGCAATTTTAATCAGGCTATCGGGATTATCGTTGTTTAATTTCTGGTTTATGGTAATGAAGTTGATACTACATTAATGCGCGCTTGGTTGATTTCATCATGATTTTACCAACATTAATGATTATCATCGATTCGTAACAGTTATTCCAAACTATACATTATTCCACTTTTATTTTAATTATGACATTGTTCTACTGGGTTGGTTCAGCTCGTTTATTCAGAACTCGTAATACAAGTTGGTTTTAATTATGTAATGCCAGACTCTTTAGGTTCTAGTGATTTACAAATTATGTTCCGTAGATTTCCATCAATAGTTCACAATCATTGTTAACTTAATTTTGTTTAGCAGGGAAACATTGGTATTGAGTCCGGGTTTAAGTACTTAGTTTGGCCATCATATAACTCCTTCTTTAGGAACTACACTTGCAGCTAAAAACGCAAGATAATATTAAACAAAATGTGGGTATATACTGCACAATTTTAATCTTAGTAATGATGTTATGTATCAACTACATTGACAAGCATTCCAACGTGCAGCGGACTCCAACGTTTAGGTTATATAAACAGAGTTTCTATTATAGTAGCAAAGACGGCAGCAACCTTGGTTTCTGATGCTCCTGCAACTTTGAGCCTAAGGTCTCAAGTTTTAGTACAAGTAGCCAAATGGCTACTTGCATGTTTGCTACTATGAGAAGTCTTTTGTGGCTCACACCCTGGTTGGTATCGAATTTAACATAATTAAGTCTTTAATTTTAATGAATAAAGGTGGGAAGAAGAAGTGACTATTGCGTTTTGTATAAATAATCCACCACAAACACTTAACTCATAGAATCAGAAATCTCAGTTTGTAATCTTTACATAATGAGCAGGGGCATGTTATCCGCGATTAGCGCGGTTTGTTGAGATTGTAATATTGCTTCGCTACAATTCAACATGTCCATGGAGGCTCATTGATCAAGTTAAGCTGACTCTCATCGGTTTCTTAAATCATAATGACTTTCTATTGACCGGGGTAAAGAAACACCTTTGATAATTTTGATTCTTAATTTCATATTCTCAAAAGTCGATATCCATATGTCACACGTTTAATTACTTTAATGAGATTATTCGTTCCTTCAATAGCTCCATTGGAATATCCTGTCGTAAAAGCTTGATAACTCCATCACTAAAACGTTTAAACACTCAAACTTCTTCTTAAATTCATAGTAACATGCTCTGTATCTCTTTTATGCATGTCATAAATGCCTCGTAATCTTTTCTTCTTGCTAGGCTTTTTCAAGTCCTTGAATAATCATCTATGCATCTGATAACACTTCGTCAAAACTCACAGTTTTTCACCATTGAGCTTTGAGTATGATATGTTTTGGAGTGATAATTATACCTTAATTTTCATCATCTAATTCAATCATCATTAGGCTTTAGAGTACTTTCGTCGTAACGTTTTCAATGTCTTCTGTGTGTGATTTCGACTGAGAATTGCTTCATAATCACAACCTAAGTTGATTGAAATTACGATTCATATGTTGGAAATGATATGGGAATCGATTCACTACGATAACAGCGTTTGTAAATACTGTTTTAATAAGGTTTTGATAAAGCATTCATATCCATCACTAAATATCTTACTTTTCAACGCGTTGCTTTACGGAGAACTTCACAGAAAGAAAGTAATCGTGAAGGTTCTACCGGGTAAAGATATCAATTAATTGATGATTTTTCTCCATCTAAAACAAATGAAATTCATTTTCCTTGTTGAGTTTTTAACACTTCCAACTCTCTAAACAAAGCTAACTTTTAGGTAAATAGTGATACTGTACTGCTTTATTTTACTTTCTTTCTATCACTCTTCAACAGTTTTATCAAGTGAAAGTTTTGGATTGTTTTTCTGAGAAGTTTTCTTTTAATACAACATTAATTTGACACTCTAAAGTCATAAGAAAGTACTACTATAGGACAAGAGACGCATCTACCACCCATGTTTTATGACAATCTTTTACAAATGAATCTGCTGCTAAGGTCTACAAAGAAATGGTCTTGATGTCTAAATAGGTGTGGAATTTAATTTTATGTTCCATAGGAGAATGTTTCAATCACATTTTCACTGAGAACAGATATTGACAAGAATACAAGCATTTGTCCAAGTTCCACATTTCTATGAACTGTTCATTGATCTTCTCGTTACGTGTTTCCAACCAATTTTACTGTAATAAAATTTTCTGTTAATCTTTAGTAATTTTCGTATACATAGTCCATGAGAGAAATCCTCCTTGATTGGTTTTAGGCGATTCTAATCATAACTCGGATTTCTTTTTGCATGAAAAATCCTGTTGGTGATTTCACCAACAGGATTTGAACAACCTTTTTGTTTTACCTTTTGGTTGTATAAAATGTATTTTTTGCAAAATAGAAGGGCTAATAATTTTAATGGAGGATTTGCGAAAGAGAAATCTAAGAAATATCATTTAGTAGTTTAAGGACATTATTGTAATTAATTTTATTTATTTTATCGTTTTTTACCTAATGCAATTTTTGGTAGCATAACAGATGACGACTCCAACAGAGGCTAAGATTTACGTTGTTACGATTAATGGTGAAGAAGTGCAATGTTTTGAATTAAAAGAAGATACCTGAATGAGGAATTTACGAGCCTCAGTGACGCATCAATATAAGTATTATTGAAGTAGATGGGACTAGAATTAGAGATAAGGAAGATAATAGTCCTCGATCAAATGTTGTTAAAACGGGCTGGATTTCAAGAGTAGGCAACGAGTATTTGTTTACCGCATGGGTTAATGATTGAGATTGTTTGACTCAGAATGATGAAGAAATGGATACTGATTGGTTCCATTGTAAAAGGATGAATTAGACTTTCGATATAGTAGTATAGACGCCAGCAACCTTCGGTTTCATGGCTAAACTGAGCCTAGGTCTCAAAGCCTTAGGTAACAGTAGCCACAAGGTATGGCTGCTGTTACATACTGCTATAAGAAGTCTATTCTGTTTTAACGGATATTTAGTGAGAGAGCAGCTGACTTCTTTGATAGTTTAGGACAAAGCTGCTATATAAGAAGTCTTTTTTTTGTTGTTTAATAAATGGTAAAAAGTTGTTCTATTATTTGTCACACTTATTCATGATACGATAATATTATATTGAAATTAATAGAAGAGAGTTTTGCGAATGAAAATCAACCATTAGAACCACAAAAATCTCTTCCTCGACATGAAAAAAAATATATATAATTGGCTCAAATGAAAATGGTATAAAAGATTTTGGAATCATCTGTGGTTTAAAAAAAAATTAGAGAATTTTGGAAAAAGTATCATGTTACTAAATTATTTCTTGACAATTTTTCATACTAGCGTTCTTTTTAGTTTATTTAGTATATGGAGCAAAACTGCTGATGGAGCGGATTAAGAGCAGGAATGATCCAAGAAATCACATCTATGATGAAGCTGGTCGCTAGCGTTGGGGAATAAATATTTCAAAGTAGAGTACGTACTTTGAACGAAATCTCAACATTTATGAAAGATGCAGTAATATCAACAGAAGATAAGTTGCTTCTATCATCATGCAAGGTTTTTGACTTAGTTGGGATTCTACGCATTTGTTGGAGGATTATACACCGTGGTAACATTGTCGGTGGAGGAAGCACATTAACGCAACAATTAGAAAATGCATTTTAATATTGTATCAAACATTACTTAGAAAAGCAAAGGAATTGTTTTTAAGTTTGAAATTGAAAACACCACAAAAGCATCAAATTTTGAAATGTATTTATCAATGCTTATTTGGAAATGGAGCTATATTGAAAAATGCAGGCAAGGTTATTTGGAAAAGTGCTGCAAACTTATCATTAAGGAATTCAGCAATTTTAGCGGTGCATTAGCATGCCAAGTTAATATAATCCAATTGACAATTATGATGCTACATTAAAAGATGCAACCGTATTGAGTTTAATGGTGAATAACGGAAAAATTAGTGAGCAAGATGCAAATATTGCAGGAGAATCTGAAATTTCACTTGTTGATAACAATAATCAAGATATCGTTATCCTTATTATTTTGATGCAATTAATGAAATCACTCAAAAATTATGGCATTATGAAGAGGATTTATTCAAAGGGTATCACTATATTGGATTAACCAAAACCAAAGTGATATGGAAGAACTTTGAAATGTAATTATATCCTGTTGATGATGATGGAACAAAGCTTCAAGCTGTTTATTGCAATGGAACCTCAAACAGGGAACGTGTTAGCAGTAGTGGTGGAAGAATTGATGGGCCTGGTAACATACGTTTAGAGGGTTTAACCGTGCGACTCAATGAAAGTTCAACCTGGTTCAACTTTAAACCTTTAGCCGTCTATACTAGCTTTTAGAAGGATATGAACCTAATTCAACATTAGTTGATGAAAATGTCTGTATGGTCTGAAAAACATAATTCCTGGAAAACTGGAATCACCAAAACAAAGGAACAGTAACAATGACAAGAAGCTCAAGTTTAAGTTGAAATGCCCAGTTGCATGGCTGATCAATTAGGTTTGAAAAAGGTGTCGAAAAAAGTTCATCAATTTGGCATTTCAACAGTTCCAGAAGATGAATATTTAGGAATTGTTTGGGTGGATTAACAAAAGGAGTTCTCCAATGGAAATGGCTTCAGCTTATACTACTTTGCTAATAAAGGTGTACGTGCTAAGGGAAGATTGTGACGAAAATTGTAGATGCTAATGGGTGCGGTAATTGTTGATAATAATACTCCTCAAACAAATAAAGTGACGAGGAGTCTGTTGTTGATATGATGACAAGTATGTTACTATGCAGTTTATGCACTTGGTGGGGAGCAAATGCTGCCCTGCAGGTTGGTGGCACCATGCGAAAACAGGTGTACCACGTGAAACAAAGAATGGAGAAGATGGAAAGTACTATATCAATGGATGATTGGTTAATACACTTGATATGGTTGTTACAGCTGGATGGGTTGATGATTCTACAACATTCATAGCGGTATCAAGCACCCATGGAGTTGGTCCTTTATTCCAATTAGAAATGTATGGAGACGATATGCTATCCAAAAATATACCATTTGGAGGTAGCACCTTGCTGTGATCAAGGAGAAAAAGATCTGTCTTTAAATGTAGATGATTTGATTCAAAAGCAGAAGAAACAGGAAAACAATATGGTTCTGAAAGTTCAAGAATGACTGGGCAATTATGGAAAAGTTAGCAAATAAAAATAAGAATGCTAAATTATTATTTAAAATTAAAATTGTCATCAAATTGTTATATAACTGCTCAAGTGAATTGAAATTAAAGAAGTAGAATTGATGGTAGATTAAATATAGGGGAATTATGAAACATAAAAGTTATTAGCTGTCTTTCAGCTTTTAACACACTATTTACTGTTGAAACATATGCTAATTCAACTACAGTGTATGCCAAGATACAGCAGTTATGGAAATATCGATAGTAAAGAAGCGATTATTAATTGAATCAATGAAATTCAAAAGAAGCTTTGAAGAAGGTTTGAATTTTATCGTTATGTGCCGATTAAATGGTCAACAGCTTTTAGAAAAAATTTTGCTGAAATTGTTCCGTAGAAGCTTCTGTTTTACTTGCTCATAGTCGTCCTAATGAGAAAGCGATCCATTTAGTATTGTTGTATAATGTGAGAAGCAGGGGGAAAATTTAGGCTTGGAATAGTACAGGGGTTTTGAAGGTAATAACACTTCTATGGCGAAAAAGCTGTCATAAAATCCAAAGCAAATAATCAAACCATTAGAAGTAGGAGAACAAAACAGTATTATTGGAATTTAATTCGTCCAGATTTTAATTGTACAGCACATAGTAGCTCAAAAGAAGAAGGTGTGATTATTGCACAAGTATTTCAATACTAAATACAGAATGGCTAAAAGGAAATGGCTTGATACGAATTATCAGAAGACTATTTAGGGTCATAATGCAGGAAGCATCTGCAAATATTACAACTGGTGGTAAGATTTTCACAAATCACCTTCAAGCAACTAAACTAAAAACAAGCAAATAAACTTGTAGAAATAGCAGTCGCAAAATCTGCTAGGTGAACTGGAAAGAAAATGAATGAATTGTTTTAAATGGTTACTGACACTGCAGTTATTATAAAATGGAGAAAAGTAATTTCAATGGATTTATGATGCGAATTATTCTAGTTGGTTTTATCTTGATGCTGATGGAGAGTATTTAGACCTGAAGGGCGATTATTATTTTAGAAGTTTTGGCGGCTATATGGCTAGTAGAATGGATTTATGATACAAATTATCAAAATTGTTTCATTTATACGAAATGGGAAATACGCTGTGAATATTGGAAAGATTCATAATTATTTAGGTCAAATGGAGCATTAGCTCGTGATGGATTGGAAGTTACTTTGCGTAGATGCAACAGGCAATGGAATCCAGAATGTACTGATGTCACTAAAATTAGAATTTTATCTAATTTTATTGACATTTTGTTTCTAGCGGTAAACTTTGGCACAGCAAGGTAATAAAATCTAATTTATTTAGAAAGTGAGGTTGAAATTTTGCGGATATCATATTCAATACTAAGAATTTTAGAAATTATATTAGTAGTATTCTGCAGGAGCAGTGAAAGTAATATTATTCAATATGCTTTATCGCTGTTTTAGAGAAATAGGTTCGTAACGGCATTTGCCAGTATTCTTTCCATTATTATTATTCGAATACTTTTTTCTCCGATAGCAGGAGTTTGGGGACATCGAGTGAATCAGACAAAAGGTTTAGTTTATAAACATCATTGATGACCGTTATTATATTACTATTGATTTTGATGGACTTATGTAACGAGTAATTTATCTTTAGTTGCAATTGGTGTATTGGTCATCATTTTGAATTAGTAGAAGTCTTTCAATCTGTCCGATGATGAGTGTTTTGCCTGCATTGTAGAAGAAAGTCAATTAGCGTTAGCGAACACGGATGCAAGTGGATATGAAATGTAGAATACATACGCCACTTGTATAGCATCTATTTATTCAACTTTTCTATTGGCAGGCTCTTTATTCATTTCAGGTAGTATTTTATTTTTAACAATGATTGGTTATGTATTTATGAAAATCTTGAACGTGGTAAAGTTCAAAAATGTGGATGAAACAATCCGTTGTGAATAGTTTGGACAGATTTAAAGAAGGAATTAAAATTGCGCTTTAAATCCAAACTTAACAATGTACGTTTGCGTTATTTATTGAACTTTAATGTTTATTTTTGAATCAATATTACTACTTTATTAGGGTCACGTTGAATTTCAAATACAGAATTTAGTATGTTTCAGTCCTTTGTAGCAGTAGTGAGGCGATTTCACCACTCATTGCGTATCGTTTAATTAAGGATAAAGTAAAGGACCCGTACACGATATTGGAAATATGTATTGGGGGATTACATGATTATTCGTGGTTGCGGAACAATGGCTCGTGACATTTTTTTCTACTGAATCAATGGATGTCGTTAGCGGGTATTCGTAGGATTTATCCTTGTTTGCTTTAGCAATGTATTAATATTCAATTATCAACTTCAGGTGCTAAAATGGTTCCTGAACAATTTTTAGGAAGAATTGGGACAATGATGGGGATGTTAGCCATGATTCCTGTTCCAATTGACAACTAGTATTTGGAATTATTTTAGATACCTAATGTAAACAGTGTGTTTAGCTGTTCTATTGCTGCATTATATATTCTAATAGTAGCAAACAGAATGTACCAAGATTCTAGTAAGGAGGGGAAATGCAATCAAACAAGAGTATAGATGGAATTTCAGAATCAATTGCTATATCCAATATTATTGAAAAAGAATCGAGACAAGAACGGTCCTTCAACAGTTAGAGCAACAATTAGAAGATATCGTTGAAGAATGAGACAAGGAGTGTTCCGTTAGAAACATATATGGACAAGATTCTGTATTTCTATAAAGATGATGTTTTACGTATAAAATTTCATCAATGTAAAACACTACTGTTATCGTTCTTTGACGAATACGTTGGAGTTTTTTACAAACGGTGGATGTAGTTCTCAATCAAGAAGCAATTAATGACGAGTATTGTAAAACAAGATGAAGAAGAACTAGTTGTTGAAGATAAAGTAGAAGAGCTAGGAAATCAATTGTATTTTTTAGATTTTTAAAGTATTTACCAATTGATGATACTTACGCTGAAATTGGTTTAATGATTGTCGCAACCTAAAAAGTTTAGAAGATTTATTTCATTATCAAACGATTAAGCCATGATTTTGATAAATGTATGTAGAATATTTACTGATTTTAGAAAATTCATACGGAATTTGAAGGCTGGATTCGTGAACATCCACGATTTTAGCAGAGGCTTTTACTGGAACAAAGGAAATGAAGAAGACTTGACTTCAGATGACATTTCAGTCATACCAACATTACTATTATCGGATTTCTTTTTTCAAGATTCTGAAATTTTATTAGGGCAAAATCGTTAGAAGTGTGATTCAATATTTTATCCAAAACTCGATTAGATAAACAATAAGAACGAATTAATGTTTTAAGAATTTAGAGATAAACATGTATCAAATTTTCATGAGATTGCTAAAGGTACAAAGAGTGTTAAAAAATTGGTGGAACAATTAGGGATTGCATCATTACAGAAGCCCTATCATATTAATGGAATTAGTCTTATCTTAATTTAGTAGTTCAAGGTTGAATACATGATTGTCTAAAAAAGCACCACCGAATGGATTAGAAGATGGAATGATTAATGGAAGATAGTTTTAATGACGAATACTGAGAGAATGAAGAATATGCTATAATAGTACATGTAAACAAGGAGATACACATGAGTGATGTAAATTAGTAAACGTAGTAGTGAAGTCGATCAATCCATTACTTGGATATGACATTATTATATTCAAGTGGATGAAGCATACGTACAATATTAAAAGAAAGAGAAGCTCAATTAAAGAGTTTCAAAGAAAAATATGCGAAGATAAATTTAGACGAGAAGAAGAACAGCTGCTACTGAAGAATATAGCTTAACAGGCGAAAAGATTTAACGTTTATCCGGCATTGGCGCAGAATTACCAATGACTGTAGACCGTTTCAATGATACAGTGTTGAAAATGACATTATTTGAACAATTAGCTGTGTTTGGGCACAAATATGAGTTTCTATGGATACTGAAATCGAGATTAGAAGAGTTGACATGCCAATTTGTGGAAGAAAACGTAGATTTAGCATATTTATTGAAAATTATTCGTGTTAAAGCAATATACTTTATCCAAAGATGAAATGTTTTATCAAATATGTCTAGCTTACCAAGCTTCTATCAATTATATGAAGTAACAAACATGAAGACATGAATTTGATTCATTTGAAGTTGATGGAAAACTTATGAAAATAGTTTTGTTTTATATGAAACTACATGAAATGGATAATCATACAGAAGTTCGTCGTAATGCAGCAAAAAGTTTCTATAAAAACATTAAATCGTTATAAAATACTGTTGCAAATGAATACATTTCAACGATTAAAAAGAAAAATACGGTAAATAATGCGTGATACGATAGTGTCATTGATTACTTGCCAGACAAACAAGATGTATCGTGAATTGTATGACCGTCAAATCTGTACATTAATGACGGATTTAGCACCACATATTCAACGTTATATTCGTTTATTAGCAAGAACATAATATTCAAGGATATGCACCTGTAGATTGTAAAATCAATTTAGACCCTGAATTTGAAGTAGATATGTCTATTGAAGAATCTAGAGATTGTTTAAAGAAAGCTCTTGGAATTTTAGGGGAAGATTTAAAGAGATTTATCGATGAAAGCATGATAAACGTTGACTGATTTCTGCACAGAATATTGGTAAGAGCACATGGTGGATTCTGTGCGACTGTTCCAAAAGTATTAGTTATATTTTATTATCATGGACTGGAAAATGAATGAAGTATCTGTATTAGCTCATGAATTAGGACATGTACCACTTTAAACGTATGAGAAGAGTTAATGTTTAATAATGAATGTTCATTATACTTTGTAGAAGCTCCATCAACATGTAACGAAGTCATTGTTTCAAATTATTTATTAAAAATAGTACAGATGTCGTTTCAAACGTTGGGTCACTAGTAACATGATTAATGTACTTTATTTCCATAATATGAGACTCACTATTTAGAAGCTAGTATTCCAAGACTGTATTTATAAAATGGTTGATAATAATGAGATGTTAAATGCAGATGTGTTATCTAAAGTGAAACGTGAAGTAATGGAAGAGTTCTTTTGGGATAGTCTTAGTGAATGAAGGGCAGAGCCAACTTGGATGCGTCAACCTCACTATTATATGGGATTATAGACCATATACTTATTCTGCTGGTTTAACAATCTGGTACAGCAATTGGCGAATAAGATTGAAGAAGATCTCTCAAGCGCAAGTTTGAAAGATACATTAGCATTAGGTAGCCTATCTGCGAAAGATTTAGCACGTCATGTTGGATGTGATGTTTCATACCATCAAAAAGAAGCTTACTGCTTACGTAGAAAATTAGTGATCAATTATACGACCATTATGAGTTAAAGTAGACTTATCTGAAGTAGCAAGAAAAAAGAAGCCTGCTAATGCGAGCTTTTTCTATATATAACTATTGATAAACCCATAAACTAATTATCATTTCGTACGAATGCTAACTTCCATACGACAATGCGCAAACACGACATTCTTTTCGGACAATCAACGTCCATTTCATCATTGAATATTTGCAAAAGCATGATAAACATGGCTCTTCACGACTTTGTGATAGCTTTCCACGACATTTGAGTGTTTTCTATAAGAAGGAATAAAATCTCGTTTAGAAAGATTGCATAAATGCCCATTTTTCTAAAAACAATGCAATAAAAGGATTACGATTAAAAAGATTGTGCTTATATTCCTTTAGAAGAAAAAGCCTAACTATTGAGTGTAATTCTTCAGGAAAGGCCCTTGTGGAGCCTAACTAGATTAATGCCTATTCTACAATGAGTGATTGAACTTGTTGAGACCAAATGCTTAATGACTTCTGTTAAAATCTCAACTTTTATCTTGATAAAATAAATCATTTACCCATTTGATATTCAGAGATTTCCTGTTATTTCTAACGTCTCTATACAAGCCACAGCTGTCATATTGCTAATGAGACAAGTCTCTAATGCTAGTAGGGAATAAACAAAGACTAATATAACTGCTCTTAGCTTTGAGAACAAATTTTCTTCCAAACGTCCTCTTCAGCCGTTTGTTCTTTCACTAATAAAAATCGCAGGAGTAGAGTTTTGATTCGCATATAGTTTTGCGATCATTGGTGGAGGTAGTACTTTCCATTGTTTGAATGACCAACGATTGATGATGCTGTTGAGTAAGTCTTTGGTTGATTTCTTTTGTCAGATAATACATCATTATTTTCAGACAAGGTATATCCTTTATTCGTAGAAGAATCGATGGCATAGCCTTCTTTTTTAATGATTGGATAGCTTTCAGATTGGTTCGTGATTATTTAAAGGCGCTATTTTTCACCGAAATTGTCTACCAAAGAAACCTTTTGAAGATAGAGTAAAACAGCTTTGTAGTCATAAAATCCTCCTTTAGTTGATTCAAATTGTATAAGATTCAGCAAAATTGTCAACTTTATGTTGATTTTAAGACAATGATAAATGAAGTTTTAAGTATGCCTTTACAAAGGCATGTTATAATGGAAGAGAAGATGTTAAGAGGATTGAACTCAATGAGGAACAGCTGGCTGACGGAGGAAAACCACTAACTGGTGAAGAATACCTAGTGGTGCTAAAATAGTACAGTAGCATTAATTCCTGCCAAGCATGAAGCGTCAGAACCAGTTGCATGAAGGTGTTCCAGATATTCAAGATGTCGCCGTATTAATTGAAATTTGAGCGATTTCAATGTTCATACTACTTTGAAGAAGGAGTATTAACGATCGATCCAAATAAATATGTTATATCCATTCCAATGCCATGGAAAATTCAAAGTATGAGAGCTTCCTATTATTTTATGGGAGCAACTCTTGCAAAATTTGGTGAAGGAGTTGTTGGACTTCCCTGGAGGATGTTTCTTAGGACCAAGACCAATCGATCAACATATTAAAGCAGATTCAAAGCATTAGGAGCAGTAGATGTTCGTAATGAAATGGAGCTATTTATTTATCCACAAATGGACAAGGTGATTAACAGGAACTGCATTTATATGGACGTTGTATCCGTAGGAGCAATCGATTATCAAGCGATTAGCAGCTGTTCGTGCAAAAGGCAAAACGATTACGAAATGCTGCAAGAGAAACCTGATTATTGATGAAGTAATTTATTAAACAAAATGGTGCCAATATTAAAGGTGTTATATCAGTGTGATTCAATTGAAGGTGCAGATGAATTACACGATGTCGTCATACGATATTCCAGAGAATTGTACAGGAATTTATCGATTGCTGCAGTTGGTGAAGGAGTGATCAGCTAAAATGTTATTTTGAACACATTGAAGGTTTACTTAAAATGGAAGAAAATGGGCGGAAAATGAACATTGAGAAGAGACTATGTAGTCTTTCAAAGATTTAAAGCTGTGGGCATTAAAACATTACCTTATCCTGGAGGTTTTGATTTACACAGCCAATTACGCCACAGCACGAAAGCGACTGGAGGTAAGGAAAATTATTGATACAATTTATCCAAAACGTCAATCATATCCCTGGAATTAAATCGTATGGGTTTGTGGACGTAGAAAATGATGTGATTTCAATTACTGGTCCAACACCATTAACAGGTTGTGAAGTTGCTGCGATTTACGAGCTGAGCAGCATTAGTCATCGCAGGTTTAATGCCTGTACAATAAAAGATTAGCAATATTGAACATATTTTAGTGATATTCTATTGTAGAAAACCATAAATAATTAGGGTGCCGATATTCAAATGATTGAAGAGGATTAAAATGTTTGAAACAATTGAAATAACAGTAATTTACCAGTCTTGCAATGTAAAAGACTTGCAGAAATGTATGCTTTTATGAAGCATTATAAATTCCTATTATGGGCAAATGAATAAAAAGAGTTAGCCTGAAGATTATGAGAGCTCAAGAAGAAGGACTGGATCTTTTCCAAGTAGAAGGAGTATTAGATATTAATAATGCAGCGATATGGTTTACGCCCACCACCATTCTACTAGCCAAGAGATATTATATTTCTTCTTCTCAAATTCGTAAATCTGCCTTAAGAAATGGTGACTTAGGTAGCAGGACTCACTCGTCCTCCACGTACAGGTGAAAAGTTTAATGGATTAATGTGTTGGAGTAGCCAATGGAAAGATCCTGAAGAGTTAAAGAAGAGACATCATTTCCAGGTTAACACTTATCCTGAAAAACAAATGCACTAGAAACGACTACTGGTAGAATCACGAGATGCTAGATTTAATTTGTCTGGACGGACAGCGGATTAATTGTGGCTCCACCGAAAAGCTGGTAAAACAAGTTTATTAAAAGAAATTGCGAATGGAATTACAACGAATTACCCGGTTGAGCGCATTATTTTATTAATCGGATGAAAGACCAGAAGAAGTGACAGATATTGAGCGTAGATGCTGAAGTAGTATTTTCAACGTTCGACCAAACACTGAACACCATATTAAAGGAGTGAGTTAGTGTTAGAAACGCAATATGTTTAGTAGAAGATGGTCGAGATGTCATTGTTCATTAGATAGTATTACTCGTTTAGCACGTGCATAATTTAACAATTCCACCTCTGGACGCATACATATGGGGGATTGATCCAGCAGCTTTTTATCGTCCAAAGATTTTTGGTTTGCAAGAAATATCGAAGATGGTGGCAGTCTAACAATTTTTAAAGTGTCAGCTTTAATTGAAACAGGTAGCCGTATGGATGATGTGTGATTATGAGGAGTTTAAAGGAACGGGAATGTAGTTCATCATCTCGTGAATTAGCCGAGACGTATTTCCTGCAATTGATGTAAAACGTCTAGGTACCGTAAAGAGGAAACATTGAACCCCGTTTTAGAAGCAGTGTGGAAACCAACACAATGAAAGGTGGACTAGAAAACAAGCGAGCAAATCGAAGCAATTAAGAGAAACAAAGAGTAACAAAAGATTTTATAAAGCGTACTGAATACTGTAAAAGGTATAAAATTAGACTTTCTAGCAAAGGACGGCAGTACTTCTGCAAATATGAATTACGTTTTAAACTTTGAGCCCATGTCCGAAGTTTTCGTATTATCAACCAAATTGGTTGATAATACTTCTGCTACTGGAAAACTATTTCATTGGACGTAACTTATGAGAATACGTAAATAATATAGATTTTCGGACGTACATTACTGACTCATTCGTTTCTCAATTAAAAGAGAGGGCGATGCAGCTGTAATGGCGTCATGTTCAGTGGCTTGAGGCGATGCGAAAATCGAGACCAAGGCTCAATTTTTAGCCAGAGACCTCAAAGGGGTCATGAAGTCCGGCCACATGCAAAAAGTGAAAATTTTCTGTTCATTCACGAGTAAAAAACTTTTATTTTAATCCTTCCCATTCTGCGAAAAATTGGTTTAAAGACTTCTCTCATAAATTTATGACGCATCTTTTATGATTTCACGAGCTTCTGTATGTAAAGTACAGACAATGCATAATTTTCGTAAAATGTCCAATAGCAGTATCTTCAAGTTGTTTCCGCTTTTTTTCAAAAATCTCTTGAGACTCACCTGTATAAATCGGACGCTGATGTGCACCGGAATATACAAAAGTACGAGCAACAGTAATAGCACCAATCGCATCTAGACGATCCGCATCTTGAACAATTTTGTCTTCAACGAAATAGCTATGATTCTTCCATTGCGAAACCCACACAGCATCAATGGAGTAGAGAATTTTCAATTAATTCTTTTGATAATCCACTGTTGTTTCTAGTAAATCTTTCACTTAATTTAGCTTTTCACATTATCGACAATCCTTACGAACATCATCGATTATGAAGTAGAGCAGCCATCTGGCGAAGTTGATTAGCTTCTGGATAATGTATACAATTTTTCTGGCATTTTTCATACTCGTTCACTATGGTACCAATCATGTCCAGTATGTCTTTGAGTAAAAAATTCTTTCATTTCTTTTGAATCGATTGAATGATTTCCTTATGATTCATGAAGAGTCTTTTCTTAATATCATTAAAAAGACTTTTGAAATTCTCAAAAGTTCATCTCAATGTAAAACTTTATTTAAAAGTTCTTGTAATGATTGTGTTGTGATTTTGAAGACTTGTCTGCGTACCATCTTCAACGACATATCCACCATCCATGAAAATCACTGGTTACTTACTCACGGCAAATCCTATTTCGTGAGTTACAACAACCATTGTCATTCCACTTTGGTTAATTGTTGCATTACTTAATATCTCCAACCATTTCAGGGTCAAGAGCAGAAGTAGTTCATCGAATAATAAATATTTTGGTTTCATTGTTGTAAGCACGAGCACGGCTACATGTTGTTTTTGCCCACCAGATAATGTTTTGGGATAACATCTGTTTTATCTTCTAGTCCAATCCATTCTTAATAATTCCAGTTAGTGTTTGTCCGCATCTCTTCGTTTCAATATCTAATTCAACAGGAGCTTACCGTGATATTTTAATGTTAAATGACGTTAAAAGCGTTGAATTATCCTGATTTCTGACGAACAAAGTTCAATCAGTGTTTTTATCCGTTAAATCACAACTACTCACGATTACTTTACCTTCTGTTGTTTTTCCAGACGGTTTAAACAAAATGTTGATTTTCCCCATCCATGTACCTATAATACAGACTACTTGCCCCTTCCTCAATTTCTAAATCAATCGATTTTAAGACTTCTAATTCACTGTAATTTCTTTTACAGTTTTTACTTCGATATCAGGCTATCTTATGCCTTCTTTTCTAAACATGCTGAAATTTTTGTAAGAGTAATGACGATTAACATATCATTCCAACAATAAACCACATTTGAACTTGATTAAAGTTTCTTGCAATAATTATTTTACCAGTTTGTGTTATTAATTCTACAAGTCCTATGATTGATAAAATTGAAGACCTTTCGTGCTAATGAAATTGTTAATAAATGAAGGAACCACAATGAATCGCTTGAGGCAAAATAATTTTTGCATTGATTTGTAATATGGTATCCTAAACTCATTGCTTCACTTTGTCCTTATCAATCGTTAATACCACCACGATCAATTTCAGCAATATAAGCCAGCATTTAACTTAATGTTAATAGCTGCAATAGTAGTATCTAAACGAATATTTATGCTTGAGGAATTCCGAACAAATGAAGAATGTTAAAACAATTAGTGAACACGCACAGTCAACACGTAAATATTGCAATGTTCTAAATAGAAATACGGCTAGTTCCTCACAATCCCAAAGAACACCGGATAATTGCTTGCAATTAAGAGAAACAAATGTAATCCAAATTGTATTCCATAACCGTTTAAAGAGTAGAGCGTTTGTTTTTAATAATCCTAATAAACTTGTATCTCAGTGAAGCAGTTGTTGAATCGTTCGTTTTAATATATTTATTAATGATTTTATCGTATTCACCATTAGCTTTTTAAAGTAGCTAACCATTGCTGAAAGCTTCGATAAATTCAGTGTTTTGATTTTTTAATACGGCAAATACCATATTGAGGACTTGTTCTTTTATAAGAAGTTAAGGTCATTGCAAGTGATTGCGAATGGCATATCCTAATACTCGGATAACTCGAAAGCAGCCAGCATTATTTCCGCCGACTACGTCTTGAGTTACATTTGCTGGAATCTTCAAATGTTGAAATCGTAAAACCATATCGACTTTAATAGAAGAAGCAAAATCAGCTCCTTGCGTCCCAATTTTACTGCGACATTTTTACCGCGTAGTTCTTCATAAGTACCAATATTACGGAAGTGACGGTTGCCATTCCAATACCGCTATCAGCGTATGAATCTGTAGTCGAATTTTGTTTCTTTCATCTGTCACTCATTCCGGCGATAACAGCATCTACTTGTCCAGTCAAAGTTTGGAACCAAGAAGCGTTAAATCCTGTAAAGCTGGATTTCAATTTCAAATTTCTCTTTGCAATAGCTTTGATTAGTCCAGTATCAATTCCAAATACAATTACCAGAAGTATCTTTGGAATCTAAATGGGGCAAATGTTGTGTCTAAGGTAATCGTATATTTTTTTGTTGCAGCTTCAATTGAGTAGAAAGAAGGAAAATAAAATTTCATTGTTAATCCAGAAGTTTTTCAATGTCTCCATGTATTTCATAAAGACTTCCATATTGTTAAAAATTTATGTGCGTCTATTTACTAAATTTTAATCGAAAAATAAAACAGGTCTCATGTCATGTTATATTTTGCGACATGAGACCTGCGGGAGAGTCACTTCTTTCTTTAAATGATGATTGAGTTCAGTTAACAAACAATCATATTGTATCTAATCGTTGTTCCATTCTATGGCGGCAATACCATTGTACTGAAAACCTTGTTGCTAATTAGCAATGAACGTTGAAGAATGTCTGCTTTCCATGTAAATCACCTCCTACTATAAGAAAGGAGGAAGAGAGAAAAATTACCCTTATTAAAGGAGGTAATAGATTTAACGTTGTCGGGATCCAACATTGTTGAATGGCTTTTGCAACACCACCATGTTTGTTATCATCTGTTTGATATTTAGCAGTGTTCATAGCTTCTCGGTTAGCATTTCCATTGCTATACCATAGCCATTGTTTAACATAGAAACGTCACTTGAATTATCACCAATTGCAAAATCTTCATCCATTGAAATCCCTGTAGTAAAGTTTCTGCACAATATTGAAGTGCACCTTTGACATCTTATGAGTGATTTCAATATTTGTTTCTATATGATGAAGTAACGACTAGATTAGGAAGTTCTTTGTTCGACATAAGATTTGTGAATTTCATTAATGAATCTTCAGCTTCGTAATGTAGTTAGACCTTATAAATTTTAATCGCGCCGGATCTTCTAAAACTTCATCGACGCTAGAAATATCTGTTTTGCATCAAAAGCTTTTAATTTTTCAAGCCTGGCTCAAATTTCTATAAGATTCGGATGATTTTTTTTTGCAGTAGCCACTGTTTTGCGTAAATTTTTCAAAGTAAAGAGAATAATCCTTTGAAGTCATCATATCCCAATTGTTATGATATTTCAATTTCTTGAATAAGTTTTGTATCTTTCATGAGAAAGTGACTTTTTTGTGCTTAGTTCCATCTTCTTGATAACATTGTGCCCATTTAATCCAATAACAGGCATTGAATATCAGAGTTCTAAGCAAAAGAAGCTTGATAAAAATCTCTTCCTGAGCAAATGACAATGGAATATCTTTTCTTGTAAAAGTGTACTATTTCAATATTTGGATGAATAGTGGAATGGTCTTAAAATCGTACCATCCATATCACTAGCAACAATCGAATCATACGTTCTCTTTTGCTTTTGAATATGTTTATTTAACAATGACAGATGTGTTTGGATTTTAATGAGGTTGGCTCATATGTTTAAAATTTGTACATCTTCCATTATTTCTTCAGATAGTTCTTTTGACTTTGAATAATTCGATATTGTAATTGTTGTGTTCCTTTTGAAGAACAGGGACTCATTTAAAGTTGAATATCTTCAGATGTTTCACGATATTCTCATATAATTTTTCACGATTTTTTGCCATTATGTTTAGTTGTTAATAGAGCCATTGCACCACCAACACTTCCAAAGAGTAATCCTTTAACAAATTTTTTTCATCTTATTTTCTTCTCCAAATTTCTAAGTAACTCATCGTGAGAATTTTGAATTACCCTTTTTGAACGACTTCAACATCATTCAAATAATTCTAATTTTTATCGCTTGATAAACACTTTGACCATTTATAGAAATAATAATCTACCCCACCTTTAAAATCGTCAAGTTGAATATCTTCATTTTCGACAAAAACAAAATCATTTTCTTTGAAACAAGAAAATTAAATTCGGCTAACGACTGGATAGAAACACTGTACCTTCAAATAATTTCTAGAATAATCTGATACATAAAGCTCCCATTTTTCTGTTTTACTTTGCTTACAATGTTTTCAATTAAAGAATTAATACGACGACACTTGAAAAGAACACATTGTTTTATCTAATACATAAAATGATTACATTTATCCTCTCACATGTTTGGCAATGTTTTAAAGAGCTACACCTCGTGAGAATAGTCATGAGTTTCCATTTTAATCCAAAACCTTCTTCGTGTTTGTATCGAGGAATTAAATGGATATGAGGGAATACACTTTGAAAAGCAACTTCACCATTATTACGAAAAATATTTACCCTTTTACATCTGGGTTCATTGTTTTAAATAATGAGCAATTTTTCCTTGAATTCTACAATACAGCTGCAGCTAATTTCATCATATCTGCAAAACATCTTACGTTTTTTTGGCACGACTAATGTATGACCAGGGTTACTTGTCCCAGTTCAAAAAGGCAATGACTACCTCATCTTCATAAACAATATGTGCTGGAATTTCTTTAGAAATAATTTACTGCACACACCCGACATGATAAAAAACTTCTCAATTGTATAGGCAAATCGTACCATGAGTAGTGAAGGAATGCAATGAATCAAGGAATTTTTTCTTCAAATGAAAGATTCTAGGAACTAGAGTGTTTTTTTGATATAATAATGCTAAATTGTGTAGGATTGGAGAAAGTTATGACATTAAAAGTAGATAATATTACAGCTGGTTATACTCAAACCCTGTTGTTATTAAAGGAGTTTCTTTGAAGTACAACTGTAAGAAATTTAGACTCATTACTAAATGGATAGGAAAAGTATAACAATTAAATATTACAATTTTATTCAACTATTTTCGGGAGAATTTTGATTCAAGGACATACAGCAGAAAATGAGATTATCGTAAATTGATTGCAGTCATTCTGAAAACGCTGTTTTATATGAAGAATTAACCTTTAGAGAACATATCGAATTAATAGTAGCTCGTGCTATCAACAAGATACCTGAAATAATGGTATCGAGTTAGATGAATTGGGTAGAGGCCTTCGCTTAACAAAACAATTAGATTGTTCCCATATTTTTCAAAAGGAATGAAACAAAAAGGTACTCATTGTTTGTGCCTAATGCGGACGTTCCATTACAGCGTGGTAGAGAAACCATTTTTAGGATTGTATCCATTAGGAATTCGTAAGCATTATTAAATGTTTTGTAGGAAAAAGAATTGAGCGGCAATCTTAATGTTCATGCACAAAGCAGAGGGACTGCAGAAAATATTTATCGTTTCATTGTATTACATGAGGATTGGTCTGCCACAAGGAGATTTAGAACTCAAAGGCGAAGTTCGAATTGATGAAAACTTCATTAGAAGACGTATTTTGTATTAACGAATACAGCGATCATCATGAATAGGAACAATTGTGGGGGAAGTCGTTTCGAATTATCAGAAAAAAGTAATGAATACAAATATATGACAAATCTATCATTTTATGATTGTTGTTCTTTCTTATTGGCCATTATTTTAATATTCAACTTGGTTAAAAACGATCTGTATTTTAGAATGGCCTGATATTATTGATTAGTTTGTTATTAGCTATTTTTCCTTTTATTTGGTGAAATTGCTACTATGTAGAAGAGGCTGATTTACACTTTTAAGCGTAATTGTGAAGATCAACCCATTTCAAACGTGCGATTCGTTATAGTTGGATTTTTCCATTATGATGAATTTTATTGCAACGATTTTGTGTTGCCGATTTTGCGCAAGCATGAAGGGGAACGGTGAATGATTCCATTTGGCTGTCATTTTGACGCTATTATCACTAAAAGAATTTCCCATTTTATGATCCAAAATCACTTGAAGGAAAGTTACACAAAAATTCTTTTTATAATGGCACTTTACTTGGTAAATAGTATTTGCTTGTTTGGAATTCTTCTTTTTATTCCAAAAGTGTTTCTCTTTATCGATGACACAAGATAGCAGTTCTTTAATTGACTTTATCGTTTTGCATTCAAACGGTGAATTTGATTGGAATGAAATGGATTCAAAAAGAACAAGCGTCGTCAAAGAAAGAATTTTTTAGAGTTATTGCTTGTTTGTAGATGCCGTTTTAAAGAAACATCGCTACAAAGAGAAACCAATCATTGGATATTTTCGTCAAACGTTTAACACCAAATCGTATTCTACCCTATCGTTATTTATTAGTTCGAACAGCTTCAGTTCCACTATGTTTCAGTATTCTTCAAATGACAGTTGTAACGGTGTTATACTATTTGCCAGTTCCATTTTGTATTGATTTTAGATTCAATTGATTATGGTGTTGGTGATTTGTTTCAATTTTACTTTTAGATATAAACATCCCAAAGCTCATTCGATTTAGAGATTCATTCTTTATATGAGCCAAAAGAGATGATGGATGATTATTGAGTTGTTTTTATAATTAGTCATTGAGCAAGATCATTATTAGCGTAGTAACTGCTTTAGTCTCGGAGAAATGCTTGTATTAGCAGGATTTTTGGTATCCGGTATTATCTGCTGCATGAGTATGAATATTTAAAACCACGTCTAAATCTAGTGCAAGATAGATTTTAACCGTGAAGCTTGACGAAACATTGGGACAGCATATAAAATGAAAGATAACGAATAAATTAAGAAATGGTCGGTAGGATAGAATGAGTGAACAAAATATGGATGCAGGATGGAATTTACATCCAATTGGGAGATACCGGATGTTTTATACATGGCAGTGAGAGCTGCAGGAGAGAGTCTTTAAAAAGAAATTTTCACCATTTTAGCTGCATTGTTGTATGAGAGGGAATTGCTCCTAAACTATCGTGGACCAAGAGAGCTGGAATGGAGGATGTTCTAACAGCCCAAGAATGGTTAAAATGGTCGATCCTTAACAACTGAAGAAATGAATTGATGGAAGTGATTGACGTTGAAGAAACTATCAGTCTCCTAATTTACTATTAATGCTTCCAAAAATTCGGCGAAGAATAATGCTCAGCATTTCATTGAAGATTATTTAGTAAATTTACAGTCAGGCTTTACAAAGTCATCGTTTCTGCATCAGCAGTATTAGATTACTTTAAAAGAAACATTACCGCTTGCATCAGCAGCTAGGGAAAACTGTTTGTCATGGCGTGATTTAGATCGTCGGTAATTTCTTATATGGCAAATGATAAATATATTTAATTGATTGGGAAATGGTTCACGAATGAGTCATCCGTATCGGATTTAACGATGATTTTAACCCAATACATTCCTGTTCATCAATGGGGTGAATGGTTAGATGCTTATGGGATAAATTTATCGAACGAATATTTACCAACGAATTGAATGGTATGCGTTGATGAATTGTTTGACAACTGTCATTACCAGAGTCACTTTGAAGGTCGTTATTATGAAATGAATGGAAAAGATTTTGCGTGGTATCGATTTATGTCACTCGTTTCGATGAAAGAAGAGGAGTATCACCATTGCGTTTAAGAAATCAAAACCATGACAAAGATACTTTATTAGCTCATCCAGAAATGGTGATTCAAAACTCAGAGGAATGAAAGGCTGCTGGAAAGAGTCGTTTTGAAATGACGCATCCGAATGCATATCGAAATCCCACCTGGAAAAAGGACAACGAGAAGGGTGAATGGCAAAGAAAAATCCAGAAATTCACATATTGGGATCGGAAATTCAAACAAGTGTGATTGTTGTTGTGTCGAAAAAGCGTTAGCAGCAGAAGTCTCAAAACCGGCAATTATTACATATTGATGGTGGAACAGTAACAGGATTATTTTGCAGATGGTGAAGTCGATTGGAATTTACTTGAATTTTCCTCGATCCATGGCCCACGAAACGCCGAAGTGCTAAAGACGCTTTAACTCTATGCTGATTTTCAGAAAGCATATCAACAAGTATTGCTGTTAGAAGGAGAAATTCATTTTCACAGATAATCGTGGATTATTTGATATAGTTTAGCTTCATTTTCACTGGACTGATATTAAAGGTAGTAAAGGTCGATGAACAAGTACGAGTTTCGAAGGCAGTCATGACTGAATATGACTAGTGTTTCTTCGCGAAGGACATCCGACGAGCAGAAGCAATTTTCCCAAAGAGCGGTCATCCCTATGAAGTGACTAGAGGAGGAGTAAAATGTCAGAACATCATCTACAGCAGGATTATTCTCGCAGCCGGTGCTTGTTGGTGCATGGCTCGTTTCTAAATTTTATGAGAAGAAACTAGTAAATGGCGACATATCATTGCTAGAGAAATGTTCGTTCGTTTATTTGCAGTTGGTGTACAATTGAAGCGTTCATGGATTGAAATGGAACGCGTATATTGAACAAGAAGATTTTAGTGATATGTATTACTGGTGGTGCATTTGCACTGCAGAACATAGAAGAACGGTACAATACGAATTTTGGCGCAGATGCCAAAACAGGTGCAGTTCTAGATTTATCGAAGCAGCAGTCAGCCTAAGTGAGGAACACCATCGAGGACGATTACAGCGAGCTCTGGAAAGGACTTTCTGGGAACGGTACATTGAGCTGTCTCTATGGAGGCAAGAACAATGGAAAAGAAAACAGAAAGTCGAATTAAAACTTTACAGAACTACACAACAAGTGACATGAAAGAATGTTCGAGAATTTATGAGAAAGAGATGGAGCCAATAGGTCGACTCGCATTGAGCAAGATGGTCGAGGTGGCATTTTTGGAGTTCAGAACATCAAGATGCGAATGCTCCTAAAATTATGATTGCTGCTCATATGGATGTGAAGGATCTATGGCGAGACAAACATCACTTCACAACAGAGGTTTATTAAAAAGTTAGCCCATTAGGTGGCTGGAATCCATATGAAATCGTTTCTGCGCAACGGCTTTACATTGCAAACTCTGTAAGCGAGATTATCTCGTTTCAAGCCCACCTCCGTCATTTCATTGGCAGCGCGGTGACAACAAGTAGCAGTGAAAGCACGATATTTTATTTGACGCTGGATCGTATCAAAAGAAGAAGCTGAGCAACATGGAGCCTGTCCTGAGAGATACAATCGTTCCTTTTAGTGGAGAAGCAATCGGACAGCGAATAACAAAACGAAATGATTGCAAAATCATGGGACACGTTATGGGTGTACAGCAGTATTAGGCTTTTACGTGAATTGAAGAAATGAAGTTTTGCCACACTAATTGCAGGAGCAAATGTTCAAGAAGAAGTTGACTATGGGTGCAGGACCACGCGTTGCAAAATTCAACTAGATTATTCGCCGCATGCAGACGTTCTGCGGCAGATGGATCGAACAGGGTTCAAAAGATACATTTGAGACATTTAGCTCAAGCGACTCTACAATATTAGACCCAGGTTTAATTACGTTACCTCGTATGAAGGAATTTTTTAGAAGATACTGCTTTAACTCATAATATTCCATTCCAATATTTTGTTTCTCAAGGTGGAAACAGATGGGAAGCTCACTTAATGAATCAGGTGTTCCAAGCACGGTGATTGGGGTATGCTCGTTATACTCTACGCATCAAACAATGTTCTCGATTAAAGATTATGAAGCTGCGCGTGAAATGGTTATTCAAACGATCGTGCATTAGATCGTAGTACAGTTGATACACCTTAGATGGAAAGAACAAATTAATTAAAATAAATTTAGGAGATTATTATGTGGTTAAGTTTTTATAATCAAGAAGGTATTTCAGATACATTATTATTAACATCAGAGCGGCAAACCGTTATGATGTGAGGATTGAAACTAAAATGGAGTAACACGTGTATTCGATGACGAATACAGTGATTGGCTATAATATTGCAGGAATTTCCAAAACCATATTCGTTTTGAAAAGCAGGACAACAATATCTGCAGAAAAGCGAGAACAGTTAAAAAGATTAATTCAAGACGTTTGATTTGATGGAGATTCATTGACGTTTATCTCCAAAAGATACTTTAGTTGTTGGTTATGTAGAAACTTGTGTTCTATGAAGACTCAGATCATTTACATGTTACACAAACACGTGTAAGCCAGATACAGTTTCTATAAATTGTTTGTGGAGCTCCAAATGTAAAAGCAGGACCAAAAAGTTGTAGTAGCAACCCAGGTACTGTAAATGCAAATGTAGCATTATTTGGTCAGGAGAATTACGTGTAGAAAGTCACGGAATGTTATAGTATTCAGCTCGTGAATTAGGATTAGAAAATGCGCCTGCTAAAAAGGAATTTTAGTGTTAAATGATGATGCAGTTATCGGAGATGCCATTTAAAAGGGTTAATAAATCGAAAGAGGAGGAGTATTTGTGTCAAATAACCATCGTTCGATGAGAGAAATTAGTAACCAATATTTTACCAAATAAGCAAAATTTTCAAAACAAATGGGTGATTTTCCCAATCATTTGTACCCAAAGAAGAGGTAGCATTTGAATCTGAACAAGAAGAGAGTGAAGAAAAGTCATTGTGGAACATTATCTTCCTTTTTCATCCAACTCCTTTCATTAGATGAAAATGAACCCTGAAAGAAGAATTTTCACCTCTTTAAAGAAAGTGGTAAAGAGGAAACAATCGAGATAATGGCGTAGTTTTTACAAGAAACACTAACTCGTACTGTTTTACACTTCACAGTTCTTCGGATTTTAAAAAGGATGACTTTCGTTAAAATGTACAAGCTGCAGGTGAAGAATTAGAAAACACACCAAAAGAGAGATGCGGAAGAGTTACTTTATATTTTCTAGTGACGAAACACCCTAGCGACAGTAGAAGAAGAGTGTTGAGAGAAAATCTCAAGATCAGAAAACAAACTCCATTACAGAGTGAATACTTTTATCTTCAGTCAAATGGCACAAGAAACACACATTGGAAGACTCACCCGGATACACAATCAATGCAGTATTAGCTCCAGAGTTGAAACTTTACCCGGTAAGCAGAGAAGAGCAATGAATCGTCTCACTATCATGGATAGTCGAACAAGAACAAGGAGACATGCTATAGTAAAAGTAAACATAGGAAGTGGAATCGATTGATGGATAAAAAGTAAAATATCATTATTTGTACGGGTATAAAAGGCTCTGGGATGAGTGCTTTAGCCCTAGCATTATATGGAGAAGGATATTCAGTTCATAGGCTGACTTGGAGACTATTTCTCACCTAAAAGCTTTAGAAGATGCTGGCATTAAATAAGTCTCTTTAGTGCAGATAAGATCAAGAAGGACAAATTGTTATGCTGCAGGTCGTACCTAGATCAGCCATGATGAATTAGTAGCTGCACGAGTAGAGAATCCGAAGTCGCCCGATACTGCATAAATTTTAGGGAGAATTATTAAAAGGATATAAAGTGTTACACATTGGCTGCATTGCAGAAACAAGTACAACAGGTTTATTAGCACAGGTTTTAAGTGCGATGGAACCAATGTCATTTAATTGGTGACGCACAGGCGCATGCAGAAGGGTCTGAACACTTTGTATTAGAAGCCAGTGAGTATAAAACGTCATTTCATGGCCTAGCAAAACCAGATTATGCAATTAATGACAACATCGATTTTGATCATCCTGATTATTATTATACAGATATATTGATGATGGCCAAAGTGCGTTTGAACTCATTTGGTCGTCGAGCGAAAAGGGATTATTGCTGTGTGAGATGATGAAAGATTACATGACTGGATGTGACAACACCAATTACGTACAGGAATTGCCATAAAGGCAAATGATGTTGCGGCAGAAACGATACTGAAAAGATAAGAAGGCAGTCATTTTGATGTGTATTCACAGTAACATATTATGGTAAATTTGATATTCCAACATATCGGAACTCCTATAATATTTAAATGCATTGAAGCGATTATTACTATTATTTAAATAATTTTTAATCCAGTGAAAGAATTGGCAGCTAATTTGCAAAAACTTTTGGTGGAGTAAACGCGTTTCAGAGATGTTAGAGATTACAGTGTCATTGACGATTACGCACATCACCATCTGAAATTGGATATTGATGCTGCAAGACAAAAAATATCCAATGAAAATTGTAGCGGTATTTCAAACTACATACATTTATGAACCATTGTAATATTAGATGAGTTTGCAAAGTATTTATCTTATTGATGATGTCTATTTATGATATTTTTTGCTTCAGTGCGAAAAATCAGGAAATGTTTCGATTGAAGATTTAGCTGCACTAGTGGAAGGTGGAGCAACTGTCTTAAAACTTGAAAATGTTTTACCATTAGTCTATAAAGATGCTGTTATTATCTTTATGGAGCAGGAGATGTATGAAAAATTTGAATTTGCTTATGAACAATTGTTACAGCACATTCCAACACAAAATTAATAATGAAAATTTAATGAAAATAGTTGACATCATATTTTCATTGTTAGAATGATATTACTTGTCTAAATATTATATGGTTATTGAACTGATATGGATGACAAAAGTATGATTACGTGGAAAGGGGATTGCCGAAATGTAGCAAAGCTATGTTGGGGCTGGTCATATTAGGTCAGTCACTGTCACACTCTGCCCAGAATGCGTAGTGCACCAATTACCAGGCAAAAGGCAGTTTATGCTAATTTTTTCTGCACTTTTTTAGGATAAGAGTTCATTCAGGGATGGTGAACCTTTTGTTCGCATCTCTTTTTATTTGAGTCCAAAGCTTAGAGGCAATCAAGAGGAGAGATTATGAAAAAAATTTATTAAAAGGATTATTAACGGTAGCACTGGTTTATTATTGCATGGAAGTAAATCATCAAGCAGCCAATTAGTTGTTGATGAAGCAGATACCACCATTTAATCAATACAGCAACAGATGCTGTTCTGGAGCTGTAAACTCAAGGAACAAATGATTATGCTGGCGGGTTATGACGTTGAAATTAAGAACGTGTCACAAAAATTAAACAAAGAATTAGTTGTAAAACTGAGTGGGATGGCTTAACACCAGGCGTTGTTTCTGTAACCATAGATAATCATAGCTGGTATGAGTCCAACTGCTGAAAGAAAGAAGCAATTGATTTCAGATAACTATTACAAATCACAATTAGTAATGATTAAAAGGTAGAAATTGACAGCTAAACATTGAAGCTGACTTCTCAGGGGCTGTGCACTGACACTAAATACTTTCCATTATAGCGATTGATCAAATTCTGAGTTGCAAACAACCTAATGGATAACTTCCTCAATGCGTGTAGTATTACAATACACGATGCTTATGTTTCCTGAATTAGAAGGTGTTTTGCCTGTTGCAAATTCAGATTTTGTAATGATTAACTAATAGATGGTTTCAAGCAAGGATGAAGATACAGATACAGCTGTTGGATTGAAAAATATCTAATAAAAGATGCTATCAATAAAGCTTTACTAGAAATTTCTGATGGAGAACGTCAACAAATTATGGATGAAGCAATCAAAATCAACCAGTTGCCAACTAATAAATGTTTTTATTTAAACCAGAAGGGGAAACCCTTCTGATACATAACTAAAAAGAAAGAGGGCAAAAGATGAATATTGAATGGATATCAAATTATAAAGCAAGATAATTGGCCAATGTTTCAAATGGAGCTAACTCATATATATTTCAATTATTGGGACAATGGCCGGAATGAATCATCATTAATAGGATTAGTAAAACTATTCATGAGAAAAGGTTCGAAAAGAATTACTTTTAAAAATTACAATGCAATTTTAACAGCTTATGTAGAGTTCTTAGAGGAACACCACGATTGTAAAGCAATGGTTATTTATTATGGTTCTGCCTTAGCATTTGAATTGATATGGATCAAGATTATTAGAGTTTTCATTGTATCCATTAACACAGGTGCTTATATGCCTGAGATTGTTCGTGAGGGATTTCATCAGCGACACCTGAAGCAGCCAAGCCATTGGGATGACACATACTCAAACAATGATGAATGTTGTATTCCCACGTTATTCGTAATATTCTACCTGGCAACAGGAACAGAGTTTGTAATCAATATTAAAGATACTCTGTGATGGAACGTACTTGTTTAGAATTATATTTGCAACAAAACAGGGACAAATCTCCGTTATTTTGAAACATTCTTTACATTGATTTATACTCATTATGACAACTGTTTTAACACAAATTTTATGCAAGATATTGAATGGTGAATGGATACTGATAACTATGAAATTATTCATCTCGTATCCATTAAATTAATTCAATGGCATCTGTATACGAAAAACGAAAGGAAAGGATAAGAATCATGAGTCATAAGTAGTAACCATTAAATTTAACAGTATTGGACTCATGGTCCTTAAAGATATTTCACTTCGTAGAATTTGGTGAAGTAGTAACGATTATTGGTTCTTCAGGTTCAGGAAAATCTACTTATTACGTTGTGTAAACTTATTAGAAAACCATCCTGGGTGAAATTTTATATAACGGAAAAAATGTTTTAGATGAGGATACAAATATTTATGAATATCGTACTTATTTAGGAATGGTTTTCCAACAATTTAATTTGTTTAATAACTTAAATGTATTAGAAACTGTACAGTTGGTCCTATTAAAGTGTTGAAAAATCTCAAAGAAGAAGCTGAGGAAATTGGTGAAAGGTTTCTTAGAGAAAGTTGGAATGAGTGCCTATTTAAATGCTCGTTCAACAATTGTCAGGTGGACAAAGCAATGTAGAAGGATGTTAGAGCATTATCCATGCAACCGGATGTATTATTATTTGACGAACTAACTGCACTAGACCAGAAATGAAATGAAGCTTTAGAGAGTTGCCGAAGAGTTATTTCATACTGGGTTAATAATGATTGTAATTATGAAATGAATTATGATATAGGACTGTTATTTTGATAAAGAGTTGTTGAAGAGGGAACTGCTGAGCAAATTCATAAATCCACAAAAGAAAGAACAAAAGAATTTTGATGTGTATTGTCGTAAATTAATTTTCTAATAGTAGAAGGACGGCAGATATTAAAGGTATCTGTTGCCGTATTGTTTTTAAAACTAAAAGGAGAATTTTTTTTTGTTTGATGGCTCTGTCGATATATGTAGGCTTTTAAAAGTCATTTTGTTCAGAATTGGTAGGTTCCGGGTATTATCGTCATGTTTCATGAACGCCACCATTATTATCATATTCAGACACGCTTTTAGTTGGCAAATTCCACGCTAAATACAACTTTCTACAGTCAACTTTTCCATAAATTGATTGTAGTTTTTTGAAACCATATATCTCCTCCAATTATAAATATTTTGTAGTTTTAGTGTCTCATACATTTCAAAATAATTTTCAAAACATTTAAATTTTTTAAAAAAGAATGACAATCACAAAAAATGTGCTAAAATATTATCTATAGATTGAAAAGATTTAATATTATTACGAAAATGTTGTTTTAAAGAATAAAGTTCAATGACGATGTGGTTAACTTAGAGGATTTTAATGAGTGATAATTTAAATAATGAAAGGCTTCAAGAAGAACAACCATGATCGCCAATTTGGTGAAGATACTCAAAAGCACGTCACTCACGTAGTGCTCGAACTCTAATGGTAAAGCAGTAGCACCATATTGTTAAGTGTACATATTGTATTTTACTGTAGTCGTAGTATCTCCATTATTATTATGATGGTTCTATTGGTCGTTCAAAAGTCAGCAAAACCTCGTACAGCAGATGAGGTAATGTTAACAAAGTTGTCGAAACAACAATACGCTGAAACAACGACAGCTGAGGCAAAATCTATTGAAACAAAAGCTAATGAAACAAGTGTATCGTCTACTAGCACCATCGGATGGCAAGACAACAACAAAGAGAATAAACCACTGTTGAAGCGCAAACTTCCTAAATGGTGCTTATGGAAATACATTGTTCAAGGGTGAAACATTATATAGAATCGCAGTAAACTATGGTATGGATGTAGCAACATTGAAATCTGTTATTAATGGATTATCAGGTACAATATCGCCAGGAATGCAATTAAAAGTGACATAACCAAGACATTGAACAGCTAAAGGTCAGCAAAGCCCAGCCTTAGTTATTGTTAGAAAGTGTGCTGTTTGAAAATTAAAGGAGATATAAGTTATGCAAGTTACCGATGGACCATTATTCGAAAAGTACCATTTCAAAATTAATTGCGTGAAAGAAAATCATTTTGTTTATTTAGACGCTCGAGCAAATGTATAGAGTCGTAACTTTAAGGTATTAAGAACAAAATTTCTATAGACAATCAAGAAGCACTGAAAAGTTAGTTCAAACGATTGAAATCGATTTTCAAATGAAAGTATGACAAAGTGTATTTATGAATGGTGTAAGATGTAACAGATGAAATTGGGAAGTGGAAGTTACTGAAAATGCTCTTACTGTATCAGCTATAAAAGAAGTTCGTACTAGACTGGTCTATCGGCAACAAGAAATCGCAGAAAATCGTCCACACTATTATGGATGGAAGATATTGAACAGTTGAAGCTTCCGGCAAGCAGAAATTAAATTTTCCTTTGAAGGTAAGCGCAGAAGAACGTGCTAAACGTCGTTTTATTGAAAATCGAGAAAGGCATTGAGGATGTCTTTGCGAAAGAATCAGTGGAAGATATTCGTAGACGCGATCAGAGCATTGATTCTACACGAAAGAATCACCACTAAGAAAAGCAGAAGACGCGATTGAAATTGATACAACTACAATGACGATTGAAGATGTCGTAACTGCGACCGCATTGACTCAAAAGAAACCAACACATAGGCGTTTTAGGATATTACTAGAATCGTGATACAAATAGTGACATGATTGTAGGAGAAAAATTAATGGAATAATCGTTCGAATGAATGGTTGCGTAATAGGAGTGAAGCCAACGTCAGAAATTACAAAACAATGCAAGACAGGCCGATATTAAAAAGATATCCAAGCTGGAGACTGTAGTCTCAAGCGATAGCACTAGCTTTTACAAGATAAACAGGCTATTGCTGGTATTATTGGTGAGTGTGTTGGCGTCATTCCTTTTAATGAATCATCAGCAACCCGCATCTGATAAAGCAGAAGAGTGCTCGTGACGGGAGATGTATTAGATTTAGTAGTTATCAACCTATTAAAGATAAAGAAAAACGGTAGTTTTCACTTTCAAAACGTCGTGTAGATGCTCGTCAAAGTTTGGGAAGAACTTCAGCAAAAGCAGATAATCATGAGCCCGTTGAAGGAACGAAGACGTAGTTAAAGGTTGTGGATTAGTTGTAGATGCGCGTGCGTGCAGCCTGTACCCGTTTTGTCCACTGATTTCTGACCACTTGCTCTAGATTTAAAACAATTTCGAAAGGACAAACTTTTATTATTTGATGCATCGTTGAAATTTTACCAGCAGATAATCGTTTAATTTTATCACGTAAAGAAATCGTAGCAGCAATGAAAAAGCTACAAACGCTTCTGTGTTAGAAGCTGCTTTATGAAGGAGCCATTGTCAGGTGCAAAGGCCTCGTCGAACAGACTTTTGCGCTTCTATTGATTTAGGGTGAATTGATGGTTTAGTCTTATGTTTCTGAAATTTCCCACGTCACGCGTTTCAAAAACCTCGCGACTTCTCTAGCAGTAGGACAAACTGTAGCTGAAAAGTGATTGCAGTAGATGCTGAAAAGGTCGTGCCTTCTCTATCAATTAAAGAAACAGTTGCTGGACCCTGGGACAATATTACAGAGCGTGCAGCAGTCGATTCTACATTAGTAGGAACTGTTAAACGTTTTGCAGCATTTGGAGCATTTGTTGAATTATTCTGAGTAGAAGGATTAGTTCATATCTCAACTGCCTCGTGCAAACATATCGCAACCTCAGCGAAGTTCTTCAAGTAGGGACAAGAAGTAATCATACAGTTTTAGACGTAAACGAAGTTGAAAACGTATGCATACATTGGCATTAAAGCTAGAAGAAGCTCCAGTTGTTGACCTGAAGTTGAAGAAGTTGTGGAAGAAGAGTACGTGTTACTCTGAAGAAGATGTAACATTTTCATTAGCGTATCGTTTAGTGAACACCATCTCGAAATTAGTTGCTGAAAGACTACTAGCAACATTAATTGGGTGAGGTTGGGAAAACTCCCTGCAGCCTCATGAGACAGCGAGGAATTTTGATGTCAACAATCTGGTTATTGCGATTGTAGGTCAGTCCAAATGTTGCAAAGTTCACCATTTCAACCGAGTCGTTAGAAAGAATTGATTGTAGAAGATATTGCTGGAGTAACGAGAGATAGAACTGATTCTGAAGGTGAATGGTTAGGCATCAATTTCATATTATTGATACAGGTGCTGATCGATATTGCTGATGAACCATATTTATGTCGAACATCTCGCATGCAAGCTGAAATTGCGATGGAAAGAAGCAGATGCTCATCAGTTTTCTTTAACAAGTGTAAAAGAAGAGTCACATCAACGGATGAGCATATTGCAAAAATGCTTTTACCGTACGAATAAACCTCGTATTATTAGCGGTGAATAAGGTCGATAATCCAGAATTACGATCTCGATATTTTTGATTTTTATGCATTAGGATTTCGGTGAACCATTCACCTCAGGAAGCCGCGGATTAGGACTTTCTGAGATTTATTAGATGCAAGCTGTAAAAGCATTTCCTGAACATGACGACCGAAGAAGACGATACAGATGTGATTCGTTTTAGCTTTTATTGGTCGTCCAAATGCAGGGAAAACTCAAGTTTAGTCAAAATGCAATGCTTGGAGAAGAACGTGTGATTTCGTATCAATGTTGCAGGAACAACACGTGATGCAATTGATACAAGTTTTACGGATGAAGAAGGCACGATTTTAAAATGATTGATACAGCTGGTAGTATCTGCAGTAAAAAGGACGTGTTTTCGAATCTACTGAGAAATATAGTGTTTTACATGTGCATTAAGAGCGCGATTGAACGAAGTGACATTAGAATGAAGTTGTTCTGAATGCAGAAGAAGGTATTCAAGAACAAAGATACAGAAGATTTTGCAGGTTATGCTCATGAGGCAGGTAAAGTGTGGCATATACTAGTCAACAATGGGACATCTTTAGAAAAAGATAATTTCACATTTAAAGCAATCTTCCGAACACATAGCTGCAAAGAGTTCTTATATTTATCTTATACACCGATGTCTCGTTTCAGCTAAAACAAAACAAAGATTGGTGAAATCGCTCCATTATCGCAAGAAATTCATGAAGTTCGTTCTAAACGCATTTCACGATTTTAAATGATGTGGGTTGCACGGATGCTATCGCACAGAAACCAACTCACGGATAAAGGAATCACTCGATTGAAAATTTACTACATGACACAAGTGGCGATTCAACCGCCAACATTTGTTGTTTTGTAAATGATGTTGAATTAATGCACTCTCTCATATGAACGTTTCTTAGAAAAATCGAATTGTTCTGCCTTTGCTCTTTTGACAGGAACACCAATTCATAAGGATTATTCGACAAAGAAATGATAAAATCGTGTATAATCTCGTTGAAAGTCCGCACAATCAAATGGTATACTTGTTTAGAACAACAGTAAGGTATTTCCAGCATTATTGGACCACTCAATAAGTAATCACTGAATTATTTCTTATGTGATGGAGGTGAATTCCAATACGGCAAAATAAAGCAGAATTAGTAGATCGCGTAGCTACGCACTGACAAAGAAAGATGTTTCAGCAGCAGCGATGCATTATTCGAAACACTCAAGAAGCATTACAAGTAGCAGGTGAAAAGGCATGTTATCGGATTTTGCACTTTTGAAGTACGTGAACGTTGCCTCGTAAAGGACGTAACCTCAGCAATCAGGAGAAGAACCTAAAATCGAAGAAGCAGTTCCTGCGTATGTGCTAGGTAAAGCTTTGAAAGATGCGTAAAACTACCAATCAGTTTGATCATGACATTTTCATAGAAACTATTTCACAAAGGTGCCACATTAGAGTTAAACTCAATAAAGCATCTGTTGCCTCCAAAGAAATGGGAGAAATTATGAAATCAATTGTTGAGCAACAAAATGCATTAGAAGAACAAGAGTTAGAAAAGTATATTCCTTTTCATCAATTCTATGGAAGAAGTGACAGAAGACAACATAGAAGAATTAATTGATTTAGCTGTCTTTTGAGTGCGTGAGAGGATGATGAAGCAAGACAGGTACATATTTATTATTAACACAATTTGAACCTCAAGAATCTGCTTTGGACCATTTCTATTAGCAGAAATTTAGTGGAATCACAGGCGAATACGACCAAGCTTTGATCTCGTTTTATATGATATTCCTGGAAGATAACCCGAATTTATCCAAGTGTTTTAGTGATTTTATCGGAATTATATAAAGCACAAGGTTATTATGACGTAGCTGGAAAGAAAGTTATTACCGTGCAAAGCAGAATTAGCTCCTGGAGATAGCTATTTTAGATTTTTATTTAGAACTTTATTGTTTGAACCAGGTCTCGATGGAGCGAAGTGTGCAGTATTTAGAAAGATTTCGATTTCCGTGGAGGAAACTGGAGAAGAAAATCGTGTGCAAGAGAATTATTAGTGGAAGCTATAGAAATTGGGAATAGACAGAACCTCACAAGAACCAGGATCAGATGAAGGATTAGAATCAGCTTCTAATGAATTACGACTAGTATTGCGAGCCATGATGCCCAAGAAGGAAATGTTGACCATGCAGAAAATCTATCAAGAAGTGTTATCTCGTATCGAAGAAAATTATGAAGCTCTTATACAGGATTGCTCATCATTCAAATGTTTGGGCTACGATTATTGAAAGTACATATGAGCTATCTCAAAATTACAGAAAACTCATCCATAGGGAGACAGATCCATTCTTTAGTTTAGGCGTTTCTTAGTTTATCGATTGACAAATGGAAAAAGGACAAGAAGCCTTTAAAACAAGCTTATGAATTGCTCCACTGAATCATTTGAGATTCTGCAAGCTTATACAGAAGTATGACATGTACTCAAGCAAGAGTTTAAAGAAGTGCACGATATTTTAACCCAAGAGATAGAAGAAGGCTCGGAGGAATGGTCAAATTTTCTATTAATGGCAAGAGTCAAGAAGGGCTAGAAGACCATTCCGAAGCTACTCAGAGTTTTCATCAAAAGCTAGTGTGGAAATTAGAAGATTCAGTGAGTTTATTGTTGATTATGTAAAGATTCCTTTCGAGAGGGAAGGCAGAATTGCTGAAGCAAAAGAGTGGTTAGAACACGTGGTCAACATCTTGAACCATTAAATGAGGTGACTTAAGCAAGAATTGCAGCAATATTTTGAAGCATAAGGAGGAGAAGATGTTTCAACCGGGAGTTTAGAGGATAAGAAAACTTTATTTCATGAGTTTGTGTCGAATCATGCTTTAGAAGAGGAAGCCCTATGGATATTAAATTATTTATTAAATCATCAAATATTATTAAAACAAATTCATTTTGTTGAGCGAGTGGATTGTACCTCAAAAAGGAATGTGGTCGACAGAGAAAGCACTGATGAATCGTTTTATTTTTATAAAGCAGGTTCACGTTTGTAGTAATCCAGAACAAGCTCCATGATATTCGATTGAATTGGAAAGAAGAATGTTATACTGAAATGGAATTGAAGATGCTTACTTAATGATGGTTAACTTGTATACTAGAAAGAATCCTTTTATGAGGAAGAAAGTTTTCAGATGAAGAGGTACACTACATTAACAGAAATTAAACAAGTGTATTGAAACAAGAAATTTTAGCTCAATGGGCGCTAGAAATTGGAAATCAAGACATACAAATTAACGGAACAATGAAAGAACAGAAAAGTAAGAGAAAGAGAGGCGAGTGAATGTCAATCTCAAAAAGAACCATTATTTTAGAAGCATCACGTAATGCAACAATTAGTTGATGCAGTGATATGAAGCCTATTTTGTAGGTGTGGTTCAGTAAGATATGTCCACCCATGCCTGGCCTTCAGATGTAGATATTGCTACAAGTGCTACCTGAAACGAAGAAGCGGAAAGAAATCTTCCTCGCTAGTGGATGTAGGAATTGAACATGGAACATGCACGGTGATTCATCATAAAAGCAAGGTCTGAAGCCACTACTTTTAGAACAGAAGAAGCTACGAGCGATTTTTAGACATCCAGAGCAAGGTAACTTTTGTTCGCTCGTTAGAAGAAGATCGAAACGTCGTGATTTTGGCTGATCACTGCTTTAGCGATTGGGACTGACGATCAATTAATGGATTGACGACACGATCGAGAGCTGTCACCGGATCTCGCTGTGTTGAGATGCAAAAGAACGTTTTCAATGAAGATGCATCACGGGCTGTCTTCTGTGCGGTACGTTTTGTTGGACAAGTTAGGATTTCAAGCCGAAGAGGAAACGAAGCACGCTATTTCTCTTTGAAAATGAATTTATCTAAAGTAGCTCAGTGAACGAATGAAAGCGGAATTTGAAAATGATTCAAAGCTCCTTACCGTAAAGAAGCGTTGCAATTATTTTGTTGAAACGGGCTTATACCAAGCGTGTCCATTATTTGATGGAAAAGACAGAAATTTTCGAAATTAGTCATTGAATTTCCTTTAAAAGAGATGAGTGTCTTGCAAGCTTGGACGCTTTACCTCGCGATGAATTAAATTTTGAGTGATAAAGAAGTAACTCACTTATTGAAATCTCCCAGTCTTCAAATGAACAAATTCGAGATGTATTGGTTGGATATAGAACTTATCATGAAAGACGATGAGTGGAATTTCTCTTTAGCTTATGAGTGTTCATAAGGAAGTTGCCCGTGAAGTGGAGTCGATTATTGATTGCCTCAGCGAGTACTCCATGGAAGCGATTAGAAGCTACGTATCGAAGTCGTTACCGATTCGTTCCACGAACGATATTCAATCGAATGGTCATGACATTATTCGTATTTTAAAATTAGATAAAAAGGCCCGATTATTGGACAAGTATTAAAACGGTTGAAAAATGATTTAGAGCAAAGAGCAATGATGCAGAAATTTTGAATCTTAGATGTTTAACTCACTTGGAACTGGAAAAGAATCATTGGAAAATATTTGGTGTTCAATGGTAGAAATCAGAAGAGTAAAGAATGCGCAAAGTGTTTTCACCGATCATAACGGGTGAGAACATGCATAAAAGGAGAGACTTTTATGAAAAAGTAATGCCAGGATTACGTTTTGTATTCCGTAACGGAGAAACATGGACGATTAACCGTCGTTTAATTGGAGATTTGCATATCAAACAAGTTACAACATCGTTTTGGTCGTAGTTAGTGGAAGTGAATCGAAATTCATCCATGTGAATCACGTATTGAAGTGTTTCCTGAAGCAGACTACGTAATGTCTGAAGACATTAACTTAGGGTGATTGAATTAGGAATGTTCGAACGTGTTATAGGGATATCGAATTAATGGATATTTTATATTTAGATAGCGATCATCCAAATCAGACGTGATTGTTTCTACAGACGTATACTTCCCATATAGCCCAGTGGATGAAGATGGATAAATGACAATAAATACCAAAAGTTCAGCTATTGGAACACATGGTCACTTATACATTGTAATTGACCCTAGCGAAAACAGTGGAAGATATTTTACCCAGAGATTTAATTGCTGAGGACTTCTTGATATAGTAGTATAGGATCGCCAGCAGCTTCACCTTTGCTATCTATATTCTAAAAATTGAGCCTAGATCTGATTTTTCTTTGTAAAGTAACCGGAAAACGGCTACTTTTACGCTACTACTATAGAGCCCTTTCTTTTTAAGACCTACTTTCGGGTCTTTTTATTTGCACTTATTTAGAATTTCTAAAATATTCACCTGAAAACATCTGATATCAAATTGACAATAAAGAAGAAAAACAGGTAAAATAATTATGATTGAAACACAAAAAGAAGGTGAGTAAATGCCGACATATCAAGTAGATATGATGATACTACATGGAGTTTTAATGATGCCATGCAGCCGCTAAAGTAGGCGATGTATTGGAACCAAAAAGATTATTTCTGAGATTCTCAACGGATGTCTCATATGAAAATTACAAAAATCTCACTTTTCTAGGATTATTAGACGAAGAAAAAATGGAGAATCATTCTTCACGAATAAATTTTCAAGGGCTATATTGTCTCGACTGTGGAGCTCCTAGTATTTGAAAACATTTGGTCTTTACGAATGTTAAAAATACAACAATAATGAAAATTAATGAAAATTGCTCTGTCGTTTAAAAATTGTGTCTTGAATGCGGAAGATCATAATGAAAATTATTTATTTCTTTTGCAAAAAGATGATTCCTTTGTTACATTTGAAAATTGTAAAATATATTTTGTTAGTGATGAAAGGATCAAATGATTTTCTTAAAAATTGTCGTAACAGCGAATGATTGCTTTTTCCAATGGAGAACTTTTTTGGTGAAGGTTCACAATTGAAATTCACGAATACCATTTGTGAGAATCTACTCAGGAATGCCGTTTCTTTGTAAAAGATTCACGATTAGAAGCTAATAATTGCCAAATTTATGGTGTGATATGTTGAAAGGTTATCCAATGATTTTGGGTCAGTGATTCTTCATTCCAATTAGATACTGGGAATTATTGGTAAAGTAGATAGAGGACAAGGAATCTATTCTGAAAATAAAGTGATGTAACTTTGACGATGTACGATTAATCAATGGATTTGAGACAACAATTACTGTTTAAATAATTAAATTATGGATAACTTTTGATTTAGGTCCAAATACGTATTGTTTGTTGACGGAATCATTACATTCCAGTGTGAAAGTAGTCAGTATTCCATTAAGATTGTATTGTCACTATTTTTGCGAAACAACTTTTATTTGAAAAACTCTTGAGGTGACTATCTAAAGGATTGGAATCTTCTCTTAATTCATGTTCAAGAACTGATGTATGCGCACAAGGTAGTTCGAGTGAATTAAACATTGATACAGATGAGAAATTCTGATTTTACATGCCTCTGTTCGTCATACAAAAGGTGTCAGTGCAGAAGGATGAGAAATGCCTCTAAAGAATTAGATAGATGAAGAATTACAAAGCCTAGTTGGATTAGAAGCTGAAAAAGAAATCGATACACCAATTGGAAATGGTTGATTATAATAAACAACGTGTTTCTAAGAGGAGAACCACTCAACAACTAGTACTGACACTCTATGTTTATGGGAAACCAGGTACCAGGTAAAAATCAACTGTTGCACGTTTAATGGGTAAAATCTTATTTGAGCGTGGAGCATTGTTTGGAGATACGTCAAATTTGTGAAGTTTCTGAATCAGATTTGATTATCTGGATATGTGGAATCAAACAACAACTCAAACATTAGCAAAATTAGAAGAAGCACGTGGAGGAGTTCTATTTATCGATGAAGCTTATTCATTAGATAAGAAGAGTACTAATGATAAGGTAAAGCAGCTTTACTACGATTCTAACATATGGAAGACCACAAAAATGAGATTATGATTATTTTGCGGATATGCGAAAGAAAATGGAGCAATTTCTTTACAAATTAATCCAGAGTTTAACTTCACGTGTTCCGTAACCGATTAGATTTTGAAGACTATACCCAGAACAAATTGTTCAAATGGGGAATGAAGGTCTCACATAGCTATGAAATTGCAGATGTGGAGTACTACACACGTAAAGTGACGTTGAACATAATCGTTCATTGATCGTAGTAATGCGTTGATTCGTACTTTTTAACGAAAAAGATTATTAAACAATTAATTGCTCGTGTTATTGCTGAGAAAAGCGAAGATATTTTCAGCCCATTACAAATGCGGATATTGATGCTGTTCTAGAAATTGCAAGTATCAAGACAATGGTACGAAGAAAGATGCATGGAAGAATTACATCAATTAATTGGTCTTCATAAAGTGAAAAAGAGCAAGTTAGAAGACTTTATTGCTCAAGCTGAAATGAATCGAAACGTGAACAAGAAGGGATTTGCAACTTCTACTGCGACTCAGCACCTATTATTCTTAGGAACCGTCGGGTACAGGTAAAACAACGGTTGCTGAATTGTTGCAGAATTATTGTATCAAAAAGGCTTAATTGCTACAAATAAATCTAATTGAAGTATCTCGTGGAGATCGAATTGGTGGTACCAAGGTCAAAACACTATCACAAGAGAACATTTACAGTAGTTGCGGTGGAGTTTTATTTATTGATGAAGCTTTATTCTTAAAACATGGCTCTAGTGATAATTTTGGGCGTAGCCATTGATGAAATCTGAAATTTATGGAAGATCATCGTCGTGATAGTAATCACTTTTTGCAGATATCATAAAGAAATAGCAGAGCTTTTAGAATCTAACTCAGGATTGAGCGAGTCGTTCCAACGACATTTGATTTTGAAGACTATGTCCAGATGAAATTGCACAAATTGGTGAATTTATTCTACAAGGTCAAGGATATCAATATGATGCAGAAAGTTATCATCAGTTGTGAAGGAAGCTTGATGCTGTGTAACTGATGACCATAGTAATGGACGTTGGATTCGTAACTTAACCAAAAATTATTGGCACATGTCTCGCCATAAGACAAAAAGATGAGTCGAGGATTTTTAATACGATTACAAGTGAAGATTAGAAAAATGAGGGAAGCAGTAAGATGACAGATTATGAAGCACCACCAAAAGAAAAGATTCATAATGATAGAAGGACTATGTAGTATGCAAACAGATGATTACGTGGCTCCTCCAAAAAGAGATGACTTTGATGTAGCGCCACCACAAAAGGACAATCAATCTTCAGATTAGGGTCGATCCGACTTTCAGCTGAATGGAAAGAATCTAGTCTTTCAAACCAAACCTCTTCAGAATATCCAAAAGAGAACCAAAACTAGCATCCTCAAATCATTCCTTATTCAGGACATGGTGCTACTTTTGATACACCAAAGCAAGACTTAAGTTTTTATATAACGGAGTTATTTATTGATTTCACTATTCAATTATATTCATCTTTTAATGAGTTAGATTATGGGGGAAAAATCTTCTGGCCTATTTTATGTCTCTACTTTCTGAACTATACTTATTATTGGTATATTGACTATCGTCGTTTCAAAGGTGACTTTTTAGGATGGTTCTTTACACCATAAGGTGGAATTCGTGCTGGATATGCTGCTCTGAATCATGGATTATAGTACTGGAAAAGTCAAACGTGGACCATATGCGGTCTCATAATGATGAAACGAAGAAAGACATTTGGATCACATCTGCTATTTTCTAATTAATACGTTTATCGCAGAAATTATTAAATATTTTGCAGCACTCAGTTGCGATTTATTCTGCTATTCTTCCACACAGAGCACAGTTCGTAAATATGCGAGAGCCAGGAAGAGGCTACAGAGGATAGGACGCATGTTACAAAATAGCGTATTATTTTGATATTCCTAGACGAGAACGTTCTATTTTGATACAATTAGCGAGCTAATGATTGGTGAAAAGTTTAGCATCTCAAAGATAGAAAATCATCTCTGAGATATATTTTCCGAAATAGTAGTAAGAAATATCGCCTAAATAGCGTTAACACTTTACCAAAGTTGAAAAGTAGTGAATACTTTTCAAGAATTTGGGTGGTACTGCGAAACTTTCGCCCCTGCTTTTTGCAGGGGATTTTTATTTATTACACAGGAGGAAAATGCAATGAAAATGAAAGAAACATTGCAAATTGGAAAAACAGAATTTTCCAATGCGTGGAATTTACCTCACAAAAAGAAATCGATTATCAACAAGAATGGGAAGAAGCAAAACCTTATGCACAACGTCAGTTAAAAATGAAGGCAAACCTTCTTCGTATTACATGATGGCCCTCCATATGCACAATGGGGATGTTCATATGGGACATGCGTTAACTAAAATTTCAAAAGACTTTATCGTACGTAGTAAATCAATGAGCGGATTCCGTGCTCCATTTGTTCCAGGTTGGGATACTCACGGGTTACCAATTGAATAAGCTTTAGCAAATGCTGAAGGTGTTGATCGTAAAAAAATGTCCGTAGCAGAATTCCGTAAATTATGTGCAGAATATGCTTGGCGTCAAATCGACAATCAAAGAACAGTGTTCAAACGTTTAGGTGTAACTGGTATGGATAATCATATGTAACATTAAAAACCTGAATTCGAAGCTGAACAAATTCGTGTATTTGGTAAAATGGCTGAAAATGGCTATATTTATAAAGGATTAAAACCAATTTATTGGTCACCATCTAGTGAATCTTCATTAGCGGAAGCAGAAATTGAATATAAAGATGTAGAAAGTGCTTCTATTTATGCTAGCATTCGAAAGTAAAAAGATGGGAAAAGGCTTATTGGGTGAAGATACTTCATTTGTTATTTGGACAACAACTCCATGGACACTTCCTGCAAACTTAGGAATTTTTCGTTCATCCAGATTATGTTTATGCACAAGTGAAAAACTTCTCCGGTACATTCGTTGTTGCTAAAAGATTTAGTAGAATCATTAACAGCTACATTAGCTGGGAAAAATGTAGAAATTTTACAAGAATTCCCTAGGTAGTGCTAGAATATATGACTGTTTGGCATCCATTCTATGAACGTGAATCATTAGTAATGAATGGGGATTATGTAACATTAGATGCTGGTACTGGTTTAGTACATACAGCTCCTGGACACGGGGAAGACGACTTCTATTATTCTCGTAAATATAATTTAGCAGTATTATCTCCAGTAGATAGCCAAGGTTGCTATACAGATGAAGCTACCTGGATTTGAAGGTATGTTCTATGCAGATGCGAATAAAGTCATTACAGATTTATTAACTGAAAAAGGTGCATTATTAAACTTAAGTTATTTTGTACACAGCTATCCACATGACTGGCGTACGAAAAAACCAGTTATTTTCCGTGCGACACCTCAATGGTTTGCTTCAATTGATGCATTCCGTCAAGAAATCTTAGATGTGATTGAAAACGACGTTAAATGGTATCATCCATCTGGTCAAGTTCGTATTTATAACATGGTTCGTGACCGTGGCGACTAGGGTTATTTCTCGTCAACGTGTATGGGGAGTTCCATTACCTGTATTTTTATGCTGAAAATGGTGAACCAATTATTACACCTGAAACAACAGAACATGTTGCTCAAATTTTTGAAAAATATGGTTCAGATGTATGGTTTGAATGGGATGCAAAAGACTTATTACCAGAAGGCTTTACTCATCCAGATTCTCCAAATGGTATCTTTACAAAAAGAATTAGATATCATGGATGTATGGTTCGACTCAGGTAGTTCTCATGCTGGTGTTTTAGGAACTCGTGAAGAATTATCATTCCCAGCAGATATGTATTTAGAAGGTAGTGATCAATACCGTGGATGGTTTAACTCAAGTTTAACAACAAGTGTGGCGGTTCATAAAAAAGCTCCTTATAAATCAGTTCTTTCTCAAGGATTCGTAATGGATGGAGAAGGCAAGAAAATGAGTAAATCACTAGGAAACGTTATTTCTCCAGCTAAAGAAATGAAGACTAAAGGGCAGATATTATTCGTTTATGGGTAAGTTCTGTTGACTATGAGTCAGACGTTCGTATTAGTGATGAGATTTTAAACCAAGTATCAGAAGTTTATCGTAAAATCCGTAATACAATGAGATTTATGTTAGCTAATACAACTGATTTTGATCCTAAAGCTCATGCAGTTGCATTTGAAGATTTACGTACAGTCGATCAATATATGTTAGTTCGATTCAATCAATTAGTAGATAGTATTCGTAAAGCATATGATAACTATCAATTCTCAACAGTTTATCAAAGGGGTTATTAACTTCTGCACAGTTGACTTATCACAATTCTATTTAGACTTTGCTAAAGATGTTGTGTATATTGATCAAGAAAATGGCTTTGAACGTCGTGCAATGCAAACCGTATTGTATGATATCTTAGTGAAATTAACAAAATTATTGAGTCCAATTTTTAGTGCATACAACAGAAGAAGTATGGAAATACTTAAAAGAAGAGGAAGCTTTATGTTCAATTAGCAGAATTCCTGAAGTAACTCATTATGAAGGGAAGAAGCTATTTTAGCTCGTTAGGCTGAATTCTTTAAAGTTCGTATACAGCTCTTAAAGCATTAGAAGAAGCTCGTAATGAAAAACTAATTGGTAAAAACTTTGAAGCAAAAGTAACACTATATCCAACTCAAGAAGTTGCTGATTTATTAGATAGCTTACAAACGGATGTTGCTCAATTGTTCATCGTTAGTCAATTAGAAGTTGCTCCTATAGAACTACAACTCCTGAAAATGCGGTTCATAGGTGAAGGTGTTTCAGTTGTAGTGGAACATGCACAAGGGGAAACTTGTCAACGTTGCCGTGCGGTGAGTGGAAGTGAGAACATTAGAAGATGCTCCAACATTATGTCATCGTTGTGCGACAATTGTCCGTGAATTTTATCCAGAAGCGCTTAACGGCGAAGAATAGTTATTTAAATGACTTCCTAATTATAGTAGCAGGCGGGCGCCAGCAGCTTCGCTAAAGCGAATCTCATGGCTAAAAATCGAGCCTTGGTCTCGATTTTTCCGGTGATAGAATCTGTATGACAGATTCTATCACTAGAGCTACTATGGAAGTCATTTTTTGCGTTAGTCATATGACGAAGGAACGGATAAATGATGGAATGACTTCCTAGTATAGGGCAGCAGCCTTGCGGTCTCATAAATAATGCTACTATGGTTTGTTCATAATAAAAATAGCTCTTTCCTAATGAGGAGAGAGCTGTTTTTGTTGTTGTGAGAAATACTGTTGTTTTAATTGCTCTAGTGAATGAGCACGCAACGGTAGCGATAGAGTCGAATTGATGGTTGAGTCGCTTCTTCTTCAATCGTAAAGAGAAAATAATGATCCTGATGATCCAATGCATTTTTTCCATTCAGTTTAAAATAAGGACGATTTGACTTTGCCATGGATAATAATACATCATCGATTAAAAAGTCAGAGGAATCGTTAGAGAAGAATAGCGATAAAAATCTTCTTCAAAATGACGGTACTCTTCACTAAAAATAATTCATTTGTAGTTCATTACGATAATAATCTGGTTGATTCATCCTGTTCCTCCTCTACTTGTTGAATAGAGACAATATTCTCAATAAAAATTCTTTTGATACCCATTACTGAGTTTTAATAAACATTCCGTAACGAGGATTTTCTAATGTGCCTGTATATGTACTAGGTGTTTGTTTTCAAGAATAGAAATATGAGCTTTTAAAGAATATAACTGTAATTGTCCTAATAATAAATATTTTTCTTCTAAAACTGAGTTGTGAATGAGTCAGTATAGGATTGCATCATCTTCTAATGCACTTGTCATGTTCAGAAAGGAAAAATCCATCCACTTTTGCCATTTTTCGATCTTGATATAAGCGAGCAGAACGAAAGGGTAAGTAAGAACGATCAATCATTGTAATCCTCCAAACTCCAGCAGAATGTCCTCCAATGAGTTTGCTACGAGCAATATTTCTGGAACTTCTAATAGGGAAGTTCCTTTTTGAATCGATAAAAATCCAAATTCATCTCGAATCCCATCAATGGCTAGTTGTAATTTCTCTTCTTTTTCCATGAGTATAGGATCATCGAATAATGAAATGATGGAATATTTATCCGAAATACTAAGTCACTATAGCGTACTCCAATTTGGCGAACAGCACCGCTGTGATATTTGCTGAAATAATTGTAAAGACAGCCTTTGTTAAGACGGCTGTTTGATTGCTAGTTCAATATCTTGGCAATGAAGAGATGATTTCATTTCATATTTGGAAAAAGCCAATATAGATAGAAATCGGTTTTGTATGTCGTCTTCTTAAGCGAATCGCTACTTGTTCTGCCATTTCTGATAAGACAACTTCACATCTTCTTGATGAATATAATCTCGTGGTAAATCTGTGAATTACCAATTCCTTTTGATTGTACTTTATACGGTTGATGGATATGCATGGTCTCACGCCATTGGCATGAAAACCAAAGTTGAACTCCTATGATGCCAAATTCTTTTGTAAATCATCTCGATTACTTTCGTCAGCTAATTCTCGAATACTATGAATGCCTGAGTTTATGTAATCTCTTTTCTGTTCTACTTGCCAATTCCCCAGAAATCGGTTAAGGAAGGAATCTCCATACCTTTTGTTTCAACATCTTCATAGGACCAATTTGCTCGCATTGTTTTTGTTTTTAGCTTCATTATCTAGAGCTAGTTTAGCAGAGAAGGGAGTTTGCATTGCTCATACCAATAGTTGAGATGATTCCTGTTTTTCTCCATATTTCTTGTTGGATTTTGGAAGAAAGAACGTCTAATTTTTCCTTTTTAGTGAGTCATGATGAGATGAAATATAATTCAAGGAAGAAGTTAAATCAATAAAGGCTTCCATCAATGGAATAAGGAAGAATATCTCTAGGTCAGCAAATTTTTGAAAAATCTTTTGAATTTCCATATCAATGAAGATCCATTCTCGGGGGTACAATCAATGTTTTTGTGCCCAATTTTCTGCATAAAGCGTATAAAATTTTGATGGATGGGTAATCCTTGTCTTTTTGCAGCAGCTAGATTGAATTTTTTCGTTTGAATATGAAAAGGTAAATCATAAGAGCGACTCACATTAGCTTTTCCAAAAACCTTCTTAAAAATAGGGGAAGAAGCAGCAATCAGTCCATTAGCATTATTCTGCACGACTCATGACACAAAGACAAGTTGTTAATGGATTCAATCCACGGTTCACTACACTCCACACTAGCATAGAATGATTTCATATCAATAAAGGCAATATCACTATGTGGTTCTCTTGCATAATCAATAACGGTCATTTTAAACCTCTAGGAAGCAGATACCGGCATAAAGTGATTTACGACGAGTCCAACTACTTGTGGATTTTCTTCATAAGGAATGAATTGCTCTGGGTAATTCGGATTTAAAGAAACCATTCTAAAGCCTTGTTCGTCTCGATATACTGTCTTATATAAACTGCCCTCGTTCCCATAGTTAGCATAGACTGCTCCATCATGTCAAATCCATTAGCTTGAATAAGAGCGACTTCACCATTTGATAAGCGGACTCATCGAATCTCCTTTTGAATCCATGCAGCAATATCATACCTCGTTGTTCTGTTGGAGAGTAGACAATTTCTGTTTCATATTCATCAAAAATTCCTTTTTCCTAATCCGGCAGAAAGTTTTACTTCTGCTAATACGGTAATCGGATAGAGCGTTTTTGCTTTGTTGCTGATGAAGCAATTGCTCTACATAGTGTTCTGCCTGATTGTTCGAATGCAGTTGTAAATAGTTCGTTACAATAGTATATTCTCGATTCAAAATAACTGACTTCTACATTGAAAATGTCTGCTAATGCGAATAAATTTTTGATTTAGAATTGTTTTTCCATTTTCCCAATGATGGTAAGCTACTCGACTAATTTCTAGTTGTTTAGCGATAAAAGATTGAGAATATCCTTGTTGCGTACGGATTTCTTTTTAAACGATTTGCTGAAAACATGACTACACCTCACGTTGTTAATTTATAACTTAGTAATAGTTTATCATATGAAATCTGGGATGGCAATATCACTGCATTATATAGCGAATAAAATTGAAAAATGATAAGATACAAGAGAAGAACTAAGGAGGAATTATATGAGAAATAAAGTTCGTTTTAAAGAAAAATTATTTCTAGGTACAACATTATCATTTGAGTTTGATGGAAGCAATTGGAAAAAGAAGCTACCCTAATCAATGGGTAAATGGAAAAATGTTCGATTGAAAATGTACTTTTGTATCTTTAAAAAGTCAATGGAGAATTTCTCCGCGTAAGAGAAGTAGATCAGTGGATTGAATCTTTAAGAAAAATGAAAAGAAAATGAAGAAGCAGAGCCTTGGCATTTATCATTTGAAGAAGAGGATATTGCTTTATATTTTTCTCCTAAAGAATAGGAATCAGATGTCTGGTTATTAGGAATTGAGTTCGTCCCTTTTTATCAAAGGTGGAAGATATTTAACAGAATATTATGAGATTAGTTTATTTGAAGAAGAAATTTTTAAAATTACTAGACTTCTTAGAATCTTGCCGTGAATTTAGCGTTGATTCAAAAAGAAAAATTGAGCTGACTCATCAAGATGGGAGAATATAAATATTGCTGTGTAAGCTTTTGAAGGTAGCCGAAAAACAATATGTATATTTATGTCATAAAAATTTAGAAGTAGAAGTGGGTGATTATGTAACGGTTCCTGTGGGAGAATATTTCAAGAAGTAGAGGCTTGTTGAAAAAGTTTTTATGGAGATGAAGAGGCAGTGATTTTCCCTAATAGAAGAATTGAAATATATCACAAATGTTGTTTCTTCCCATCAAGAAGCTGTGAGCGATTATCAGTTGTCCATTCCAAGAGAACAGATTATTTATAATTCTAGAGAAAATGAATTAAGAGAAAAAAACGATTTTCGGAAGCAAAAATAAAAACAGTTAATCCCTAGTGCATATTTTAAAAACAACGATTGGGGAATTTTGGCTGGAAGCAGATGGAGAACTCATTCCAATGCATTACGAATTTACGAAATTAAGAGTATGGAAAGAAAAAATTTAGTCAATGGCTCATATCGTTTAAGACCAGCTCAGTTAGATGAATTAGCTGAAAACAGTTGTATTAAAAAACTTCGATGGATTTTGAGGGAAATGCGTTATATTAAAAGCTTATGAGGGAATTGATTTATTAGGGGCACAGTGGCAGTGGAATCAGCTAGCAGTCGGAATGTGGGCTGAAAAAGGTGAGATCCAGAGCACTATGAGATTGAAGTGATTCGAATGGTGTTGTTTACTCATCCACCAGCAGCGAAGAAGGCTTCCTTTGGAGTAGCGTGGACAACGTATGTGATGATGATGACGCTGCAATTTGGATGAATATAGAGTAAATAGGGTGAAGAGATGACGGAAAAAAATTATTTTGTAGATAGAGAGTTAGATGTTTGTATTGCAGACGACATTTTGGTATACGTGAATATCAAAAATCGAATTACCAAGACAACAGGAATTGATTCTCTATCTTTTAGATGCGTCTATTTTTGAATTTGAATGTCCTTATTGTCGAGAAGAATATACTGTGTTAAAAGATCAAGAGGGATTTATAATCGATAATCAGGAAAAAGAAATATCGTATTTATTATAGTGACAATGAATATGATAATGGTGTTAAACTCATGCAAGTGTCACATGGATTAGGAATTACGTCAGAAGAAGAAAAAGATTTTGTTCTTGAAGTTCGTGCATTAGATGAACAAGGGTATCGTATTCGTTTTGAACCGAACTATGGTTCAGCAGTGGAAAAGATGATCATTTTTGAAGCGGGTTTAAAATGATGTAGCAGTTGAATTGCTGAAAATCATATATGGAGCTTGAGTATGATTTTGATAAAGAATTTGATCATTTAGTATTTATAGATGATCAAGACAGAGCTTTTGTTGGTGTACAAGATGGTCGTCCTGTATTTGCAGTAGAATTTGATGAAGAGGAATATGAGGCGATTTTAGAAGCTTTTGCTGAAGAGTGTGAATGTATACAGTATGAAGTTGATACTTATGAAATTAAGAAAATTATGAAAAAGCGTCTTGAAGAACTTGAAGAAGACGAAAACTAGGCTTTGCTGAAAGTTGAAAAGGACAGCATGAAAAATCGTAAAATCGATTTTTCATGCCGTCCTACTACTTTAGAAAAGTTTATTTTATTATATTAAATTAATCTAATTCTGCTTGATATTCTGGATATCCGTGAGCTACACGACTTGCTGCTGCTGCTGCGATAGCACCTCACGATATCATCTAAGAAAGTGTGGCAGTAGCCACTTGATTTATCATTTAATAATTCTAAAAATTCCTGGTTTTACTTTATCGATATAACCATAGTTTGTAAATCCGATAGAACCATATACATTTACGATAGATAAAGCAAGAATTTCGTCTACACCATATAAACCTTCATCTTTTGTAAGAATATCATTTAATGGTTGAGATAGTTGATTTTTCTGCTAATTTATCTAACTCAATTCCCTGTAATAATAGCATTTTGTACTTCACGTTTTTTAGAACAAATTCAACATTATTGTAGCAGTGTTCAAGCGTTAAATTAGGAAAAATATGGTTCTTGTAAGAAATAAACTAATTTTGCAATTTCTTCTAACTCAACTCACGTTCATGAAGAAGTGATAGTGCATATTCATGTAATTCTTTTGTATTTTTCATAAAAACTCTCCTTCCACGTTTCCAATTGTTTAAAAGTGGAAAACGAATACATCATTATAACATATGTGACTAGAAAAAGAGAAGAACTATGAATGGTTTGAATTCTCTTCTCAGGATGAATGTATGCCATTGCTTGGTTAACCGCAATCGGAGCTTCACCAAATCCCGTTGCGATAATTTGAACTTTTCCTTCGTATGTAGCAATGTCTCCAACCGCAAATATACCTGGAAGATTTGTTTCATTTTACTATTCGTGATAATCGTATTTTCTTTGAGTTCTAATCCCCAATCTTTAATAGATCCGATAGAAGAGGAAATACCATAGCTTACAATGAAGTCATCCACTTCTAATTCAATTTCTTCTTCTCCACGAGCTTGTTTAAACGTAACAGATTGAAGCGTATTTCCATCTCCATTTAAGCGTTCTGGAATATATGGAGTGAAGATTTCAACGGAAGAATTTTTGAAGTAATTCAACGCTATGTTCGTGAGCTCTGAATTGTGGACGACGGTGAATGATGCTAACTTTTTGGCGATATTTTCTAGCGCTAATGCCCAGTCAACGGCTGAATCTCCACCACCACAAATAGCAATCTTTTTATCTCTAAATTGTTCTAAATTCGTCACGAAGTAGTGCAGTTGATGATTTTCATAATTTTCTGCGCCTTCTAATTTAATTTACGAGGACGGAAAGCTCCGTTTCCGCAAGCAATAATAATGGTTCTTGCAAAGTGTTTTTGTTTAGAAGTTGTAATTTCATAGTAGTCCTCGAATTTTTCAATTTGAAGAGCTTCTTCTTCTAAACAAATTTGTGTAGCATCAAATCTGTCTAATTGCTTAATTAAGTTTTCTACTAAATCTCCAGCTAAAATTTCAGGATAAGCAGGGATATCGTAAACCATTTTTCAGGATATAACATTCCAGGTTGTCCACCAAGTTGAGGAAGGCTTTCGATAATTTTTACACTAGCTTGACGAAGTCCGGCATAAAAAGCTGTAAATAATCCAACGGGTCCACCGCCAATAATGGCAATATCTACGATTTCTGTTGTTGTCATTTCATTCTCCATTCTTAGAAATATAAGAAGCGTAATAGGATTGCAATCATGATTCCTGTCATTGCACCACCAAATACTTCTACTGGTTTATGACCAAGATATTTCTTAATAATTAATTTTTATTTTCTTCTGTATTAAATAATTGAATCGGTTCATCATCATCAATTTCAATATCTGATAATTTTGTAGATTCATCTCTAATTGTTCTTCAAATAATTGTGATAATAAAATTCCTTGTTCACCACTTTGGCGTCTAACCGCCATCGCATCAAAACATGACAATTACACCAAATGTTGTGGCACTGCTACAAGTGGAGAAGCAAATCCATATTCCAATCCAAGAGCTGTAATGAGTGAAGTAACAGCAGCAGAGTGAGAACTCGGCATTCCACCTCGTACTTGTCATAAGGGATAAATGTGCCTTTTTCGAGTGAAAAAGGCAATTGAAAATTTAACAAATTGTGCAAATAATATTGATGATAATGCTGCTATTAAAGGATAATTTTCAAAAATAGTCATATATATACACTCTTTCCCTACTAGTCTTTTATACTATACCATATTCTTAAACGTTATACCAAATAAGGAAAGGAAAAACAGTAAATAAAAGGGGAAAGTTTTTGACGAGCGTGGTATACTAGGCACAGTAGAATTCGAAAGAAGGTATATTCATGACAGAAGTAAATCAAGTCCCAATTCACTGTGAAACATGTCAAAAGACTTTTTGATTATACGATTTATCAAAATGTGAATGTGACTGAAACTCCAGAATTAAAAAGAAAAATTAATCAATCAAACAGTATTTCAATGTACTTGTCCACATTGTGGGCAAAAATACTTTTTATTCCATATATTTTGAATTATCAGGATATGGATAAGAAAATTTTAATTCATTTTTATCCAAAAAGAAGAAGAAATGCAAAAGGAATTGCAACAAGTCTTAATCGATGATCAAACAACAAATCAAGATTTCTTAAATTGCGGATATGCTGTTCGTTATGTGGGAAGCTGTGATGAATTTTTGAAAAGTTATGCATTGCTGAAGAAGGGTATGACGATCGTATTATTGAAATTGTAAAAATATTACTGCGTCGATCGAATGTTGCAAAAACATCGTATTTGATCGTATTCTTTTAGTAACCAACAAGAAGCAGGGGTAGGAATTTATATTGTAAATGGAAAGCAAAATTTCTATTTTATTCCAGTATCGGATGAACTGTTAAAATTGCAGAAAAAAACAATTAGAAAAAGCAAAACCAGAAAAAGATTTGTTAGTGGATCGCTATTGGGCACAAATTGTTGCTTCTGTTGGAGAAGAGTAGGTTGAAACTTCGCCCATAAATTGATAAAAAAAGGCATTTTATGGTTTTAATTGAAACAGTATAAAACTTAGAAAAGAAAGGAAGAATAAGGGGAAAATGGTTATATTTCCACAATTAAGAAGACAATTAAAAAGGTAACCCTGTTGTGATTTTTACATACAAATATGGGGGATATTACTTTAGAATTATTTAAAAAGCGTGCACCAAAGACCGTTAAAAACTTTGTAACACATGCGAAAAATGGATATTATGATGGAGTCATTTTCCATCGTGTCATTGAAGACTTTATGATTCAAGGAGGAGACCCAACTGGTACTGGTATGGGTGGTGAATCGATTTGGGGTCCAAAATTTGAGGATGAATTTTTCAAAAGAATTATTTAATCTTTATGGAGCTCTTTCAATGGCAAATGCTGGTCCAAATACAAATGGTTCACAATTTTTTTCATCGTAACAGCGAAACATGTTCCTGCTCAAATGTTAACACAATTAAAAGAGATGGGATGGCCAGAAAAATTGTTGAAGCTTATGCAAAAAGATGGTGGAACACCTTGGTTAGATCATCGTCATACCGTTTTTGGTCGTGTTGTTGAAGGAATGGATGTCGTATTAAAATTGAATCCGTTAAACGTAATGGTCAAGATCGTCCATTAGAAGATGTTGTGATTGAATCAACTACAGTAGTGAAAAAGGTAGGGTTTGAACATGACACAGACGTATCGCATTGGAGATGTGATTACTGCTAAAGTGACAGGAGTTCAGCCTTATGGAATCTTTTCTAGCTTTGGATGAAGAAACACAAGGTTTAATTCATATTTCTGAATGTAAGCATGGATATATGGATAATGTGCATAATTTTTGTAAAAATTGGAGAAGAAGTCACTGCAAAAGTGATTGATGTAGATGAATTTACCGATAAAAATTAGTTTGTCGATTCGTGCATTAGAAAAACTGGAAGTACCTTCTACACCAACGAGAATTAAGCGAAACAAAAAAACGCTTTTACTCTCCAATTGATTTTTCATCTTTAGCGCATCAATTACCGTATTGGATTGAAGAGCGCAAGAAAAATTTGTAAAAGCCGAAAAGAAAATAAAGCATAGTAGTACTCATTTTATAGAAAAAAATTGATATAATAGAAGAAGAAATTTTTAGGAGGTTCATCATGGGACATATTTCATTTGATTATTCCAAAGCATTAGGTTTCTTTAATCAAGAAGAAATCGATCAATTACAATCAACTGTAACAGCAGTTGACAAAGATTTAAGAGAGGGATTAGGAGCAGGGCAGATTTCACTGGTTGGATTAACTTACCTCGTGACTATGATAAAGAAGAATTTGCTCGTATCAAAGAAGCAGCTAAAAAAATTCAAGAAGATTCTGAAGTATTAGTTGTGATTGGTATTGGGGTTCATATTTAGGAGCTCGTGCAGCTATTGATTTCTTAAATCATGCATTTTATAACTATTTACCAGCAGAACAACGTAAAACACCTCAAGTGTTATTCGCAGGAAACAGCATTAGCTCAACTTACTTACATGGTTTAATTGAGTTAATTGGAGATCGTGATTTCTCAGTAAACGTTATTTCTAAATCAGGTACAACTACAGAACCAGCGATTGCATTCCGTGTGTTCAAGGATTTATTAATTAAAAATATGGTAAAGAAGAAGCAGTTAAACGTATTTATGCAACAACTGACCGTGCTCGTGGAGCATTAAAATCAGAAGCAGATGTTGAAGGTTATCAAACATTTGTAATTCCAGATGATGTAGGTGGTCGTTTCACTGTATTAACAGCTGTAGGTTTATTACCAATTGCTGTAACTGGTGCAGATGTAGATGCATTAATGCAAGGGGCTGAAGATGCTCGTGTGGCTTACAGCTCAGCAAACTTAAAAAGAAAAATGAAGCTTATCAACATGCGGTAGCTAGAAATGTGTTATACCGTAAAGGTAAAAGTGACTGAATTATTAATTAACTACGAGCCAACTTTACAATACTTCTCAGAATGGTGGAAACAATTATTCGGTGAATCTGAAGGGAAAGATTTGAAAGGTATTTATCCTTCAAGTGCGAACTTCTCAACTGATTTACACTCATTAGGTCAATATATCCAAGAAGGTCAACGTAATATCTTCGAAACTGTTATTAAAGTAGGTACTCCTAATGAAACTGTAACAATTCCTGAAACTGAGGAAGATTTAGATGGTTTAGGGTTATTTACAAGGTAAAACAATGGATTTTGTAAATACAAAAAGCTTTCCAAGGTACTTTATTAGCGCATACAGACGGTCAAGTGCCAAACTTTGTTGTAACAATTCCTGATATGTCAGCTTATACTTTTAGGTCATTTAATTTACTTCTTCGAAATCGCTGTAGGTATTTCTGGTTACTTAAATGGTGTGAATCCATTTGACCAACCTGGTGTTGAAGCGTATAAGAAAAAAATATGTTTGCTTTATTAGGTAAAACCAGGATTTGAAGAACTAGCAGAAGAGTTGAACAATCGTTTATAATATAAAGAATTTATTTTAATGGAATTTCCAAATTGCAGCAAAGGACGCAAGCAGCCTCGCGTAGCGAGTCTCATTGCTAAATTTTTGAGCCTAAGGTCTCAATTTCCTGTGATTGGAACGGCTATGCCGTTTCAATCACTACTGCTACGGGGAAATTCCTTTTTGTTTGTCATCATAAGATGTGTACGTATTGGAATTAGAAATGGAATTTCCAAGATGTAGTAAAGGATGCCAGCAGACCTGCGGTCTCATGGTTGCTAGATGGAAATTCCTTTTTATATTGGTAGATTAAAAAGACACCACTTTGTGGTGTCTTTGTTTTGTCATTAATAGTTCATTCTACCAAATCTTTATAGTAATAAATGGCTAATTGGGTTCTGTCTCTTAAGTTTAATTTTTCTAAAAGTAAGGAGAGGTAGTTTCTTATAGTGCCTTCTGCTTAAGTACATTTTTCTGCGATTTCTTTTATTATTGTATCCTTCTGCTACTAAATAGAGTAATTCATTTTCTCTTTCGTTCAAGAGTTTACTAGCTTTTTCTTTGAACCAATTTTTAACCGGCATATCGATTGTTGAATCGTATACAATTTGATGATTCATAACTGCTTCGATGGCAGGGATGATGCCTTTAATATGTTGTTTTAATAAATATCCTTTACAGCCAATTGCTAATGCTTTTGTAATATATTCATCATCTTGAAAGGTCGTTAAAAATAAAATTTTTGCTTCAGGATAAGTCTTGTAAAAATATGTTTAGCTGCCTCAATCCCAGAAGTAGGTTCCATTCGAATGTCCATTAACACTAAATCAGGCTGATGTTGTTCGTATAGTTGAATCGCTTCAGATCCATTGCTTCCCATTCCAACGACTTCAATATGAGATTGGGCAGATAGGATGGTTTCTAATGCTTGTAATACTAAATAATCATCATCAATAAGAATCGTCTTAATCATGAGAGGCCTCCTGTTTTGGAATACGAATAAAAATTTCGTATCCATTTTTTTGTTTGAAGTGTAAAATCTCCATTATGTTTTTTTCCACTAATTCCTTCATCATTGTTAGTCCCATACCTGAGGGAGTGTTAGTTGGACGGTCACCATTATCTTTATAATCAATGGTGTAGGTTGTTTTTGTTCCAAAAAGGAATAATTGAAGTTGTGTTCCATTGGAATGTTTCATAAAGTTTGTCGTCATTTCCTTACAAATCGTTAAAATATCATATTTTATAGTAATCGGAATACTATCTGAAATAGTGTTCGTAAAATTCACTTGTGCTTTTTCCGTTACAGGTTGAAGGAGTGTATCCATTCTTTGCGAAAGTGAGAATGAGTCATCATACATTTGATGAATGGTTAATCGAATATCATCCATTTCTTGTTGTAAAATGCTCGATAAATGTGCCAATTTTTCTTCCACAACGGGTTCAGTTGTAATAATTTGTAGAGCTTCTAATTGCATAATAGAAGCACTCAAAGTATGTCCTAGTTGATCGTGCAATGCATGAGAAATGCGATTTCTTTCTTTTAACGTAGCAATTTCCATTTGTTTTAAAACTTCTTCAGAGCTTGATTGTTGACGTTGGACCAATTTTAAACGTTCTAGTTCTAAATCATTTTGTATTTGATAATTTTTCTTTTGAAAAGCTTCATCCTTTTGAGTTTGTAAAATAATATAACTACCAATGATACCGAGGATAAAGGTAAATAAATTAGGCTGTAAAAATAAAAATTATTCCTGAAAAATTCCCACTAAACCATATAAGTGAACAGCATGCATGATGAACAGTACACTATAAAGTCCAGTTTGTGGAAATAGAATACAAAGTATTCCAGAAACCCCTAATGCAATTGATGAAATGAATTTTGAACTGACATAAGGGGAAAGAGAGAGGATATACATACAAAAATCCTAGAAAAAATTGTCAACAGTTCAATATTTTCCTGTGCTAAAAATACTGATGAGAATAAAAAAATAATGATTTTTCAATGAATGTACGCAAGAATATCCTCCAATCTGCTTTTTTTATTGTAGTATAACTGCAAAAGTCACAAAATTCTATAAAAATATGACAAATGTCATATGAAGATGATGATATTTGACACTAGGTAAGAGTGAAGACATTTTATATACTAAGATTGTGATGAAAGGATAGGTGAAAATATGGAAACAAGTATTGTAGTAAAAGGTTTAGTAAAACGATATAAAGATTTAATGGCGTTAAATCACTTTGACATTGAGATTCAAAAAGGGGAGTTATTAGCGCTTCTGGTCCAAATGGATGTGGAAAAACAACTTTAATCAATTGTATGTTAGGATTTTTAACATTTGATAGTGGAGAGATTACCGTATTAGGAGAAAAGTCAATTTCCATTATCTGCTAAAGCTAGAGGGCAAATTGGAATTGTGCCACAAGAGTTAGCTTATTTAGAAAAAATTTAACAGTGGAAGAAAATATTGATTTCTTTTGTGGACTATACATTTCAGATTCAACATTGCGAAAAACAATATGTAAAAAGAAGGATTGAATTTACAGAATTACAAGATTTTCGTAAATTTCTTCCGAAAAAATTAAGCGGTGGATTGAAACGTCGATTAAATATTGCTTGTGGCATTGTGCATAAACCTTCTTTAATTTTTCTTTGATGAACCAACTGTTGCAGTTGATACTCAAAGTCGTTCGTTTATTTTAGATGGAATTCGTCAATTAAATGAAAAAGGTAGTACCATTATTTATACCACTCATTATTTAGATGAAGTGATGGATTAAGTGATCGTATTGTGATTATGGATAAAGGAAAGAGTATTATCTCTGGAACGTCTCAAGAATTAAAAAGCATCGATTACTACGTCAGAAATTATTCAAGTAGAATTAACAACGATTCCAACAAGTGAACAATTAGAGCGATTAAGACAAATTCCTCAAATTTTAGTAATGGAAGAACAAAAGCAACAGTTGAAGTTTCATTTTAAAAAAGGGAATAATCATTTAATGCATGTAGCCAATACGATTGAAGAATTGCAGTTAAATTATGTTCGTTTATATAGTGAACAACCAAGTTTAGATGATGTATTTCTAGCATATACTGGGAAAGGACTTCGTGATAGATGATGACATTTCTAAAGTTATTTAAGTATTTATTTAAAAAATACGGTAAAAAGATTTTTGCATTTTCATTTTGGGTATTATGTTATCCAGTGATTTTTAACGACTTTCTTTTATTTATCACTTTCTGGTGTGATTCATCAGGAATTAAATCCCTGTTCGGGTAGCGATAACTAGGATCATCCTTTTCATTTTGTATTTGAACAAGCAGGTGAAAATTTTGAAATTATTGATGTAGCATCAGCAGAAGAGGGAAAGCAGTTAACGCTTGAAGAAAAAGCAGATGGATTTGTTGAAAATAATTTAGATATTGTAGTGGCAAAAGAATCAGGTGTTCCTCAAAGTGTTTTTGAAAAATGTAGTCACTCAAATAAAACAAGTTCAATCTCTTGGAAAAAGTGCCTCTACCATTGATTTTAAAAAAGTTGGATACAAGAAACAAAGAGTGATGTTAGTGAAGGAACGATGATGTTCTATTCAAGTCTAGCAAGTTTTGCAATGTATTCTATCTTTAGTGGAGTTGTTTGTGTAGCGTATATGAATGGTAATTTATCTGAAGTGGGACGAAGAGTTATGGGAAGTTCATTTAGTAAATGGAAATTTCTGATTTACAGTTTTGCTACAGGATTAACGTTAAATGTGCTTGAATGCCCTTTTATTAGTGTATATGACTCAAATTTTAAAATTACAGTTATTTACGAATTGGACAGGTAGTATTTTATTAATGCTTATAGGAAATATTTTTGGATTATCCTTTGGAATTTTAATAGGAACTCTTCAACAGTTGAGTATACAAGGACGAATTATAGTAGCATTAATGACCAATATGATTGCATCCGCTATTGCAGGATTAATGGGAAGTAGTATACGAGTATTTATGAATAGCCATCTTCCATGGGTAAATCAGTATAATCCGGTAGCTTTGATTATGTCTGGATTTTATCAATTAAACCGTTTAAACGAGGGAACACAAATGACTCGTATTTTTGGATTACTTGGAATTTATACACTTCTATTAATGGTCTTTGCATTATGGAGATTAAGGAGAACACGTTATGACAGTTTATAAGTATTTTTTTAAAACTTGCGAATCGTTACAAAATATATGGCATTATTTATTTAGTAATTTTTATGGGGATGGCTTTACTTCAAACTTCTGGGATAGATGAAAGGAAGCATTTTTGAAGATGTTCCCGTTAAAATCATGATTAAAGATGAATCAAATGGATTCTAACGAAATAATCAATCAATTGATTCAAACACTTCAAAAGAAACATGAAGTACAAAAACGACAAAAAGTGATACGAGTATGAAAAGAAGCCATCTATGCAGGAGATGTAGATGCAGGATTATGGATTCCAAGTGATGCTCAATCAAAATTAGAAAAAGAACAAGAAGTTGTTGAAATGGAAATCTCCAATTCATTATCGGGACATTTAATTCGTGAGTATGTAAATTCTTATCTTCGATATGCAGTTGCTTTGAAAAAGAAGGAATTTTTAATCCAGAAAGAATTGAAAAGATTATAGATCAAGAAGTAACAGTAACACTTCTGTCTAAAAAGAAGCCGTATCCAGTCAATACTCTAAAGAAAAATTTGGTAAAAATTACTTTGCCTATAGTCCATTTATCTATTTTTTTCAGTGTTCATTTATTTATTTGGTACGATTTTTTTCTAAAATGAAGGGGAAAAGAAGTTGCTAAGAGAATTGCGATTGCAATGAAAGATGAGCGTCGAGTGATATTGGAACAATTTTTAGCAGGGTTAACGATAGTATGTTTAATTGTTGGCATTAATCTAGTTTTTTTGTAGGGATTTTAGCTCCTGAATTTTATGCAAGTTCTCAAGCATTGAAGATTTTATTATTGAGTACAGCTCGGCAATTTCAGCTTATGCTTTGTCATTCCTTTGTGCAGTAGTGATTGGCGAGAATCAATATGCTTATTCAGCTGCAAGTACAATATTGGGAACGGGGCTGGCATTTTTATCCGGAATTTTTGTTCCTTTAGAATTGGTAAGTTCCTATGGAGTCAACATTGCTAAATTCTTCCCAGTTTATTATGTGACTTCAGCAGCGAGCAATTCTTCAACAGAGTTTTCTAGTTATGCATTTCATTTAGGGATGATTGCTTTTATTTACTGTTTTATATATCGTAATGGCGTTTAGCGTGCAGCGCATTCGTCGCATTAATAAGTTTTTAAATAGAAATCTCTGGTAAATTCTCAATCTAAGTTCTAGTTTTGATACTTAACTAGAAGTTACTTTGAAACTTTTACGGGGGAATAGTAGCGAATGAGTATGAAATCTGGTAGTAGAAAAATTCTAAAAATATTAAGTGAAATAGATAAATAAATTAAGATTAAGAGAGGTTTTTCAGCGAATGTTAGGATATGAAAAATGAAAAAGTTAGAATTTAATTATAAAAAAATCTGGCGGTTTATGGTTAATTGCGGTTGCTATAGTTATCGCTGTTGCTACCTTAATAGGTGGACAACAAATTATAAATATGCAAGTGTTTAGTATAGGTTATGTAGTTTGCTTTTTAATTAATATGAATAAAAACTTACTAAAAACTATCCACTGGATTATCGACTAAATTTCAAAAATAAGGTTTCTCAATACTCAATAATATTACTGTTTATATTAATGATTTTTAGGAGGTCCATTTTTTCTACGGAGAATTGGAGATTGATATGGTTGGGAGCATTATTAGTACAGCATTGCATTTTTCCATTCTATTTTGTACATGGAAAAATCAATGGTTTTTATTAGGAATTATGTCACTATTAATATTATCATGGGGTATATTTTTTTCTGGTGTCTCTTTGGTACTATTTGCCTATATTGATGCAATAATTAAATTTATATTTGGGGTTTATTTGTTATTCTTTTTCTAAAGTAACAAAGCAATAAATTCTAATTGTTTGTTGAACTAGCAACTTAATAAAAATAACAGAGAAACAGTAAATCGGAAAAGGTTTACTGTTTTTTTCTTTTGCTCAAAAATAAGAAAGAGAGGGAAAGACAAAATGAAAAACATAGAAGAAAAAAATCTTAATGGTAGATGAAGAAATAAAGCAATTACAAAAACAAAAAGAAAAACTAACCAGTCAGCAGAAACAGGAAGAAAGAAAAAAAGAGATAAAAGAATATATGAAAAAGGAGCAGTCTTTGAAAAATATCTTTACAGAAAGCAAGAACTTAAGCAAAGATGAATTTTATCAGCTAATTATATCTCTAATTCGTAAAGAGGAAGCTGATATCAAAATATAAAAATCATAGAGAAAAGAGAAGAAACAGAAGTAGAAATTACAGAAAACCAAGAGGTAGAAATGGACATCGAATAATAGTTTCTTGTTTACAAAGGCACATATACACCTTAACAGGGTAGGACCTCCAAAAAGTTAGATTTTTGGTCTAACTTTTGGGGGTCGGTACTTGCAAAGCGAGGCTTATTGCTACATGGGGAAATTCCTTTTTGTTTCCCTTACATAGTTTTTATTGCATCCCTCTTTGTTTTCATCTAACATAGAACAAAAAGAGCTACAAGGAGGTTTTTTTGTGAAAAATTGTTGGATTAACAGGTGGGATTTCTTCTGGGAAATCTACGGTATCTTCTTACTTAAAACAATTGGAAATTCCTGTCATTGATGCAGATGAAGTTGCTCGTAAAAGTAGTCGAACCCAATAGTCAAGGCGCTATAGAAATTAGAAAAAGCTTTTGGTAGTGATGTATTTGAAGAAGATGGAAGCTTAAATCGTCAAAAATTAGGTACATTAATTTTTTCAAATGCAGAAAATCGTCAAAAATTAGACGTTCTATTACAGCCCCTCATTAAAAATTATGATTTTAGATGAAATCGAAGAGTATCGTCAAAAAGGGAGACCATGATTGTTTTAGATTTACCCTATTATTTGAAAAACATTATGAGGAATTATGCGAAGAAATTATCGTTGTTTATGTTCCAAGAGAATTACAATTAGAACGATTAATGAAGAGAAATCAATATACAAAACAAGAAGCGCTGTCTCGAATCGATTCTCAATTATCTATTGAGGAAAAACGGAAACGAGCGACAGTTTTATTAGATAATCAAGGCACGGTTCAGCAGTTATATCAGCAAGTTGAACAGTGGCTAGTAGAAACGAAAAATGATATACTACAATAAGAAAAAACTTGAAGAAAGGGGACATCGTCATGCAATGTCCAAGATGTAAATTTAATGGTTCACGAGTGATTGATAGCCGTCCAGCAGACGATGGTCGTTCAATTCGAAGAAGAAGAGAATGTGATGAGTGTGGTTATCGATTCACAACTTTTGAAAGATTAGAAAAAGCTCCGATTTTAGTCATTAAAAGAAATGGAAATCGCGAGGCATTTAGTCGTGAAAAATTATTAAATGGCTTAGTTCGTTCTGCTGAAAAACGTCCGATTCCATTAAGTCAATTAGAACAAATTGTCAATGAAGTAGAACATACGATTAATCAAGAAGGAGAAAATGAAATCTCAAGTATGTTAATTGGAGAGATGGTCATGGACTACCTTGCTAAAATTGATGATATTGCTTATATTCGTTTTGCAAGTGTATACCGTCAATTTACTGATAGAAAAATGTTCTTAAAAGAATTAGAGAGAATGTCTTTTGAAATGGATCGTAAAGATAGTAAATCATAATAGGAGGATCAAATGGACGAGAAATCAATAAAGTGGAGTCAGTTGAATCCACGTGATTGTATTCAAGTGACACAGCAAGTTTGGCTGACACAACGTGAATTACAATTTGTTACGCAATTATATGTACCATTTTTAGGGGTTCAAGCCTCAACTTTATATTTAGTCTTATTTAGTGAGCTTTCTCCGAATTCCTATCAAAGTGATGTCATTCGATTGGCTGATTTATTAGCCTTAGTGAATATGGGAATTCCAGATTTTTATCAAGCAAGAATCCGTTTAGAATCAGTTGGCTTATTAAAAACCTATCGCTATGAAGATGAAGAATCGATTAGTGCTCAATATACATTTGAATTACAAGCACCAGCGAGTCCGAATTTATTTTTCAAAGATGCTTTATTATCGACACTTTTAGTGAATCAGTAGGTCATCAACGTTTTGAAATCTTACAAAAACGTTTTAGTGTAAAGGAAAAAGGCTCCTTATGGTCAAGATGTCACCAGTACTTTCCAAGAAGGATTCCAATTACCTTTTAATATGTCACAGTACAAGCGAAATATTGCTCAAGAAAAAACAAATGATTAAAGATGTTAAGCAACAAGAATCATTAGTTATGAATTCTAATATTGATTGGGAATTATTAACAGACTTATTAAAAAGTCAATTTGTTCATGAACAGTCTTTAACGCCTGAAGTGAAGCAATTGTTAAATAGCTTCCAATTATATTATGGATTAACGGAAAGAGAAATTGCGCAATATGTGATTTATGCCGCAGATTTATCAACGGGTGAGATTGATGAAAAGGAATTGTATTCGATTATTATTAATGCTAATCAGCATTTAGCAGCTCCTAAACAAGAGGAATCTACTGTAACTTCAGTTGTTCCGAAAGAAGAAAGTATACCTGTAGTTTCAGAAGTTGTTGTAGAAGAACAACAAGAAACAACTCCAACTTCTACTCATTTACCTCAGGCGATTCAACGATTAATTACATTAGCAAAAGAAATGACACCTTTTGACTTTTATGACAAGTATTAAGCAACAAAGAAATGGTTATGTTTCAAATGGAGAACAACGGATTATTTTAGATTTAGTTCAAGTAGGAACGATTCCATCTGAAGTGATCAATATTTTAATTCATTACGTATTAGTTGTAAAAAAATAATCCAACAATTAATAAAAATTTAATGGATACAATTGCGAATGATTGAGTCAAAAAGGATTCAAACAGCTGAACAAGTGATTGAAGCAGTTCGTCAAAGAGATAAAGAATTTAAAGCTAGTCGTAAAGAAAAAAATTGAAAATCGACAAGTACAATCATACTCAGGGTAAAAAAATATTATGGAAATGCTCCGAAAGGAAGAGTGGCTTTGTTCCTGATCAAGGGCGATGAAACCAAATGAAACAAAAAGAAAGTCCATTGATGATGAAAATCTTCAATTATTAAAAGGCTCAGCTTTCAATTGAAAACAAGTGGGAATTCTGAACAAGGGAAGGGAGAATAGTAATGGAAGGAATGCAAGATTTATTTGGAAATAAGATGGCTACTACAGCATTTCAACAACAATATCAAAAAAATTGTAGCAGAAGTTTTACAAGACAAAGAAGTTCAACAGTTTTTGCAAGAACATCAAGAAGAAATTCCGCAAGAAAATTTAGTGAAAAGCTATTCAGCCCTATTGGAATATATTCAACAACGTGATGCTCGTATCCAAGGTGTCGAAACATACATTAAAGGCATGGAACCATTATTAAGGGTGAACCAAGGTTTTGTTGAAGTAGTGTATCGTCCAACTCAAGAGTTTATCCAAAAACAACAGCAGCAAGATTTAACGAATCGAATTCATGCCATTAATATGCCTAAAAATTTATTACAAGTGACATTAAATTCCTTAGATATTACAAAAGAGCGTCAAGAAACTTTTCAAGCTTCATTGCAATTTATTAATGAATTATCTGCAAAACCAAATGAGTTTCATCGTGCGATTTATTTAGTTGGTTCCTTTGGAGTTGGAAAAACGTATTTTTAGCAGCTATTGCAAATGAATTAGCTCAACTCGGATTTGAAAACAACTTTTAGTGCATGTTCCAACTCTATCGAGTGAATTAAAAAGTGCGATTGGTGCTAATCGTTTTAGAAGAAAAAGGTTGAATTTTTAAAAAACTTCACCAATCTTAATGCTAGATGATATTGGAGCTGAATCAAATTCTGCATGGTTTAGAGATGAAATTTTAATGATTATATTAGAATATCGTATGATGCAACAATTACCAACATTCTTTTCATCTAATTTAACGATTGAAGAATTACAAGAACATTTAAGTGTCTCTAATCGTGAGATATAGAATTATTAAAGGCGAAACGTTTGATTGAACGTGTACGCTTTCCTATCGAAAGAAATTTTCTTAGCTGGAGAAAAACTGTCGCTATTCATAATTTCTAAAAAGAAACAAATGTCTTGATTTTTTTATGAAAATAGTGGTAGAATAGCTAATGAAATAAATATTTTTGAAAATGATGAAAAAGACAAGAAACTGTTATCTGGTTATCTAATAGAGAGAAGTGGGTTGGTGGAACACTTCATCCGAGATAGTTTTACCACTTTTGAATCCTTGTTTGAATGAAGTATGGCAAGGCGTAACGGAGCGTTAGTCCGTTTAAGAGATTCGTTTAAAACGAATGAATTTGGGTGGAACCACGTAGAAATAACGTCCCATAGTTTGTATAGAGTATGCAAACTATGGTTTTTTGTTTTTTAAAAACATTTTTGAAAGGAAAGAAGGAGAACAATGTCAATGATTAAAGTTACATTTCCAGATGGAGCTGTAAAAGAATTTGAACAAGGAATTTCAGTGAAAGATATCGCTGAATCAATTAGCAAGAGCTTAGCTAAAAAAGCACTTGCAGGTAAAGTAAATGGAGAATTAGTCGATTTAGATCATGCATTAACAGAAGATGCTAGTATTGAAATCGTAACACCAGATCATGAAGATGCATTAGGAATTTTACGTCACTCAACTGCGCACTTATTAGCATGACGTTAACTCGTTTATATCCAGGAATTCACTTTGGGGTAGGGGCCAGCAATTGAATCTGGGATTTTACTATGATACAGATATGCCAAACCAATTAACAGAAGATGCTCTTCCAGAAGTTGAAGCTGAAATGATGAAAATTGTAAAAGAAAACTATCCAATCGTACGCCGTGAAGTAAGCCGTGCAGAAGCGTTAGAAATCTTTGCAAATGATCCATATAAAGTAGAATTAATTAATGGTTTACCAGAAGATGAAACAATTTCTGTTTATCAACAAGAAGATTTCGTAGACTTATGTCGTGGAATTCACGTACCTTCAACAGGACGTATTCAAGTCTTCAAATTATTATCTCTTGCAGGAGCATACTGAGAGGGAATTTGATAACAAGATGATGCAACGTGTATACGGAACAGCATTCTTTGATAAAGCAGACTTAAAAGAATTCTTGAAAATGCGTGAAGAAGCTAAAGAACGTGACCATCGTAAATTAGGAAAAGAATTAGACTTATTTATGATTAGCCAAGAAGTAGGTTCAGGATTACCATTCTGGTTACCAAAAAGGTGCTACAATTCGTCGTACAATTGAACGTTACATTGTAGATAAAGAAATTTCTCTTGGATATCAACATGTGTACACTCCAGTAATGGCTGATGTAGGTTTGTACAAAACTTCAGGTCACTGGGCACATTATCAAGAAGATATGTTCCCTCCAATGGATATGGGAGATGGCGAATTATTAGTATTACGTCCAATGAACTGTCCACACCACATGATGGTTTATAAAACCATATTCACAGCTACCGTGAATTACCAATCCGTATTGCTGAATTAGGTATGATGCACCGTTATGAAAAAAATCAGGAGCATTATCTGGTTTACAACGTGTACGTGAAATGACATTAAATGATGGCCATACATTTGTTCGTCCAGATCAAATTAAAGATGAGTTCAAACGTATTCTTGATTTAATTCGTGAAGTATATAAAGATTTCAATGTAAAAGATTATCGCTTCCGTTTAAGTTATCGTGATCCAGAAGATAAACATAAATACTTCGATGATGATGAAATGTGGAATAAAGCAGAGGCAATGTTAAAAGAAGCAATGGATGAAATGGGCTTAGAATATTTCGAAGCAATTGGTGAAGCTGCTTTCTATGGTCCAAAATTAGATATCCAATTCAAAAACAGCAATGGGCTTAGAAGAAACAATGTCTACAATCCAATTAGATTTCTTATTACCAGAACGTTTCGACTTAACTTATGTGGGTGAAGATGGAGATAATTCTCACCGTCCAGTAGTTATCCACCGTGGTGTTGTATCAACTGCAGAACGTTTTGTAGCTTACTTAATAGAAGAATATAAAGGTGCATTCCCAACTTGGTTAGCTCCAGTTCAAGCAACTATTATTCCAGTAAGTGTAGAATATCATTATGATGCAGCTCGTGCATTAAAAAGAAAAATGATGAGTTTAGGATTACGTGTTGAATTAGATGACCGTAATGAAAAAAATGGGTTACAAGATTCGTGCTTCTCAAAACACAAAAAAATCCCTTTATCAATTAGTAATCAGGGATAAAGAAGTAGAAGAAGGAACTAGTAACAGTTCGTCGTTATGGTTCAAAAAGAAACTGTTTCAATGACAATTGAAGCATACTTAGAACGTGTTCAACGTGAAATTGCGAACTTCTCTCGTCCATTAGAAGACTAATTTTAATGGATTGTTCGACAAATCCTGTTGGTGAGAAATCACCGACAGGATTTTTATGATGCAAAAAAGACAACTTCAAAACGAGAAATTGTCTTTAGGGTGATTAATAATATTTTTGAAGTTGTTCTTGGTTTTCTTTGAAAAATTCTCTAACCAGTCAATGCCGTATGCGTAGCTAAATCCTTCTAATAGAATTGAAAAATCAATGATAGAAAAAGCCCATTTTTCAAGGTATCAAAGGTATCGAAAGGGGAACGGAAGTTTTTAAATTTAATAATCATCCCTGATATCTTTTAAATCTTTGCTCGAGCGCTCATCATTTTCATTCCGAGTACATATTCAATTGGTGCAATTAGTACGGTTAAGTGAGTAAAGGAGTACAAGGTGTCACATAAATCTAATGGAGGTTGTTGATTCATATTTGCTACATTATTGTTGAGCCATAGTTCTTCCTGAGTATTTAGGTTAAACTTTTGACCAACACGAGCAATTATCTCGTTGATATGATGATTTTCTTCATAAAAAGCATCTACATCTTGAGTAGCTCGCAAGCCATGATATTCTAACACATAACCACCAACACAAATAATTGTTAAAGAAAGATTTTTTGAGATAATTCGTGGTTTAAGGCTTTCAAAGACAGGTTTCATTTTATCCATGTTTGTATTTCTCCATTAATTTTTGAACATTCGTTAATTTAGCGGGTTTATTTAATGAAATAACATATTCATGAGTAGGACTATGTTTTTGTATAGCATATTTTAAACTCACTTTTTGGAAAAATGGGTAAGTTCTTTGAGTTTAATAATTTCTCGATATCTTCGTCTGTTAAATAAGAATGGTCTTCAAAAATAACTTTACGTAAATATCGAAACCAGTGACTGCATTAAAAACGTGACTGTTTGGATGCGTTTATCATATAATCGTACCATTCCATAATTTTCCTCCTATAAGAAATAGACTCAATCTTTGTAGTTAATTATAGCTGAAGCACTTATGAGTGTAAAGTTTGGGGAGGATCTTTATAGTTCACAAAATGTGCTATTCATTGTTTATTAATAAATGGTATTATCATAAGGTATCTGATAAATAGAAGGGAATAACATTTATGGAAGTAGAAGATTTAGTATTTAATGTAATTGAACAAAATCCAGAACGATTTGATAAATTGTTACAAAAATTGGGATACCAGAAAATGACAATGTGCAAGGAAAACTTAACAACAAAAAGAAATGTGTGAACAATTAGGGATTAATTACAGTTCTTGGAGAAAAAGTGATGTGAGAAATCATCCGAGATTGTTAGATTACGAGATACGACTATTTCAAGGAACCATATTTACAAATCGAGTAGTTTAAGTATCATAGAAAGAGTTTGGAAAAATAGAAAAAGATAACTACTGTTAAATAGAAAAAAATATTTCATTGACATATCATTTTCACCCCCCTTACAATATTTTTTTGTTTGTAGTTATTTGAAAGGAGTTCATTCATGACAACTATTGAAAACCCGATGGGAACACAGTCCATCAAAAAACTATTGATGCAATTAGCAATACCGGCAATGATTGCTAATGTCGTCAATGCCTTATATAACATTGTGGATCAAATTTTTATTGGACAAGGAGTTGGGTATTTAGGAAATGCTGCGACGAATATTGCTTTCCCCATTACAACGATTTGTTTAGCATTAGGATTAATGACGGGAGTAGGAGCAGCGTCTAATTTTAATTTGGAATTAGGACGTAAAGAAGTCGAGAAAGCTAGAAGAATTGCAGGAACAACGATCGTTCAATTAATTGTGATGGGAATTGCAGTTTGCCTGCTTGTTCAAATCTTTTTAGCACCTTTAATGCAATTATTTGGAGCAACGGATCAAATTTTTGATTATGCCATGGAGTATTCTAGAATTACTGCTTATGGAATTCCATTTTTCTTATTTTCAACTGGATTTAATCCTCTTGTTCGTTCTGATGGAAGAGCGACATTTTCAATGATGGCGATTATTGTAGGAGCTGTTTTAAAATACAGTATTAGATCCAATTTTTATTTTTGTATTTCAAATGGGAATAGCTGAGCAGCTTGGGCAACGGTGTTAAGTCAAAATGATTTCAGCACTGTTATTATTTTCTTATATTCCAAAGTTTCGTTCCGTGAAGTTTCAATGGGAAGATTTTATTCCACATATGAAGCAAGTAGAAGCAATTGCTGCTCTAGGATTGACTTCATTTATTTTCCAAATATCGGCTTTTAATTGTACAAATTGTAGTCGAATAATTTATTGAAAAACTATATGGAGCTATGTTCTATTTATGGAAGTGAAATTCCAATTGCGGTTGGTGGAATTGTTTCTAAAGTATTTGTTATTTTTATTGCATTAATTATTGAATGACGCAAAGGGGTTCAGCCGATTGTCGGATATAATTATGGGGCAAAAATATTATGAGCGAGTACATCAAACGATTTTTCTAGCGTTAAAAATAGGATTTGTACTTTCATTTGTTACTTGGGCAGTGTTTGAAATTTTTCCATTACAAATTATTCAACTATTCGGTAATGGAAATGATTTGTATTTTTGAATTTGGAGTTCGTTATATGCGTTATTTTATGATGTTTCTATTGATTAATGGGCTCACGATTTTAATGACAACATCCGGCGATTGGAAAAGCAAAAACGGAGCATTTTTATCACTGGCTAGACAACTGTTGATTTTATTACCAGTAATGCTTTTGATGACGTATATTTTTTTGGAGTAGAGGGCATGATGTTTTGCTACCCTGTATCAGATGTAATTGCATTAGTTCTTTGTATGTATTTCTTTAAACGAGAATTAGACGATATACATATGAAAGAAGAATTGACTTTTATCCAAATAAATATTGAGAGTGAAGTAGTTGAATACTTTGCTCTTTTCTCTCTAAGATGGAAATGTTTCGTAAATTGGTTTAAGATAGAGAAAAGGAGTGATGACATGAATGGAAAACTTTATTAGCAAACTATTCGTCTTTCAGACAAAGATTCAAATCATCGTAACGAGTTTGATGATGATTATAAAAGAATTGTAACAAGTCCCGCTTTTAGGCGATTACAAGATAAGACGCAAGTATTTCCATTAGAACGATTAGACTTTATTCATACAAGGTTAACACATTCTTTAGAAGTAGCAATGATTGCAAGAACATTAGTGAGTGAAATTGTACGATTATTGCAACAAGATTCATTGACCAAGTAGATTCCAGCAAACAAGAAATGATTGAGCATCAAAGTGATATTGCTCGAATTGTGGAATGTGCAAGTTTATTACATGATATTGGCAATCCTCCGATGGACATTTTTGGAGAAGATATTATTCGTCAATGGTTTAAGAAAAATTTACCTTATATTTTAGCAGAACATCAGATGTAGCAGATGAATTTTTAGTAAGTCCCTATGTACATGATTTTTATCATTTTGAAGGGAATGCTCAATCTCTAAGAATTGTATCGAAGTTGCATGATTTTAAGGGAATTTTGATGGATTAGATTTAACCTCAGCAACGATTAATACGATTTTGAAAATATACACGTGCTTTGATCAGCCAAAAACGGAGAAAAATTACTTCAAAAAAGTAGGATTTTTTTCAGAGCTGAAGAAGATATTTTTCGTCAAATTACTTCGATTACAGGAACTGGTGAAAATCGTCATCCATTGACGTTTATTTTAGAAGCTGCAGATGATATTGCTTATTTAATAGCAGATATGGAAGATGCTATTGGAAAAAGGTGTTTTAAGATTTGCTGTTGTAAAGGAATATTTACATTCCGTCTTAAAAGAAGATATAACATCTCCACATTCAAAAAGTCGTGAAAATATTAGAAACAATTGATGAAGAAATTTTTAGTATTAATCAATTTTTTTGTCGATTTAAGAACCATGTTAATTGATGCAGCAACAGAGTCTTTTTGTCATTCATTATGATCAGATTATGAACGGAGAGTACCAAGAAGATTTATTAACGCAATCCAGTGCTCATGAGTTATATATCACTTAAGAAAAATTTCTGAAGATAAAATATATGATCATAAGAGTATTTTACGTTTAGAAATTTCAGGTTATTCTACTTTTAACATATTTATTAGATAGTTTTGTCCCACCATTAGTAGCCTCATGATACAAACCGTCGACTAGATTATGTTGATTTGAAGAAAATTGGCATTATTTCAGAAAGTCAAAAAAACGTTCGTATCATTATTTTGCAGAAGGTAAATCGAAGTGGAAAAATTATATTTACGTTTATTATTGGCAACTGATTTTATATCAGGAATGACGGATAGTTATGCGCATCAACTTTACTGAGATATGGTAGGAATTTAGTAGTTATTTGAAAGGAAATATTACATGAATCAAAACATTAGAATATTTACAAGAATTATTAGCAGTCCCTTCTCCAACGGGATATACAGTAGGAGTGCAAGAGTATTTAATGAAAACTCTTGAGAAATTAGGATATCCTTATAAAAAGAACTCCAAAAGGAAATATTATCGTAACGGTAGAGGGGAAAGACAACACGAGTAGTCGTATTTGTCACTGCTCATGTTGATACATTAGAGCGATTGTTCGTGCCATTAAACCAAGTGGTCGTTTGAAATTAGATAAAATCGGTGGTTATCCATGGAATATGATTGAAGGAGAAAACTGTACTGTTCATATTGCTTCAACAGGTGAAAGCGTAACGGGAACGATTTTTAATTCATCAAACAAGTTGTCATGTTTATAAAGATGCTGGTACAGCAGAACGTACGCAAGATAATATGGAAGTTCGTTTGGACCTAGAAGTAAATTCTGAACAAGAGACAAGAAATTTCGGAATTGAAGTGGGAGACTTTTGTTTCCTTTTGATCCACGCACAACAATTACTCCAACTGGATTTGTAAAAGTCGTTTCTAGACGATAAAGTTAGCAGCTATTTTTATTAAATTTATTAAAGACATATCGTGATTGAATGTTCTGTTACCCGTAACGACTCATTTTATGTTTTAGTTGTATTGAAGAAAACGGGAACAGGGGCGAATAGTAGCATTCCTGAAAAATGCTGTGGAATTTTTAGCAGTCGATATGGGTGCAATGGAGGATGACCAACAAACAGATGAATATACGGTTTCAATTTGTGTGAAAGATGGTTCTGGTCCTTATAATTATACGCACGTCAACATTTAGTAGACTTAGCAAAAGAAAAAGAAATTGACTATCGATTAGATATTTATCCATTTTATGGAAGTGATGCTTCAGCAGCTATGCGTGCAGGAGCAGATGTCAAACATGCTTTACTAGGAGCAGGAATTGAATCAAGTCATTCTATGAAAGAACTCATATTAAATCAATCCAGGCAACTCGAAGAATTAGTAGATGCGTATTTAAAAAGTGAATTAGCATAATAAAAACGACTCTTATGTACGATAACTTTATGCTATTGATAAAAAGTTTATAGACCTGTTTCTACTTACAGACAAGACTACGTGGCATACGTAGTGTTTACTTGTTTCATGTTGAGGTGGTATCACTGCTTGTATGAGCTGAGGCATTAGCGAAGTAGAAGTAGATGCTCCGCCAATGGATAGGACTCGTAGAATGAGGAGGAAACCGACGAGATGATACGGTAAGTCCGAACCGCTGAGTGTGTGGCTCTGCTCTTCCAATCTGAGACAGTCGAAAAAGTAGAAGGGGATGGTATTGGTATCAATCAATGAGCAACAAAGTAACAGCATGATTCGAAACATTTGCTTGTAATTTGAGGAGGAACATCAATATGGATGGAATAACAAATGATTATATAAAAACGGCTAAACTAATGAAACAATTATGGCCCCTGATTGTCTGATAAAGAAGCTATTGATGAAGTATATATACGAATGGCAAAAATACTGCAATCTTTACTGAAGTTGAAGGTGACACAATTGTAGGGTCCTAGTACCATGTTCACTCAGATTTGATTATGTTGAAGGTTGTAAATATAGTCCTGTTGGATTCTTAGAAGGATTATTGTCGACGAGGAATATCGTTTAAAGAATATTACAAAAATCTCTGTACAAAATGTGAGGAATGGGCGAAAAATAAAGGATGTAAGGAGTTTGCAAGTGACTGTACTTTAACGAATACGGATTCTATAATATTTCATCTCAATATTGGATTTCAGGAGCAAATAGAATTATTCATTTTAAGAAGAATTTATAATTTTTAGAACGTGGTAAAAATTTATGTATCTTTAGGAAGTGTGAAAAGAATGGACGGACTACGAATTACTTTTTCATTAGTTAAGAATATAATAATGTGGTAAAGTTAATCGAGGAGTGATTGATGAAGATTATTAGTAAGTAGCCATAAATAAAAGATGGTTCTGGTCCTTATAATTATACGCTACGTCAACATTTAGTAGAATTAGCAAAAGAAAAAGAAATTGACTATCGATTAGATATTTATCCATTTTATGGAAGTGATGCTTCAGCAGCTAGCGTGCAGGAGCAGATGTCAAACATGCTTTTACTAGGAGCAGGAATCGAATCAAGTCATTCTATGAAAGAACTCATATTAAATCCATTCAAGCAAACCGAAGAATTAGTAGATGCGTATTTAAAAAGCGAATTAGTATAATATATTAAAAACGACTCTTATCACAGGATAGAGTCGTTTATTTTCTTATAATATTTAGACTAATGAGTTTCATATCCCATTAAAATACCACCTTGTTCAGCATAGTAGCTACATAATCCACTAGTAGGATAAGCGAACATCTGCATTAGGGAATTCAGCATGAATCGCTGTTGTAATCATGGCGCAAAATTTTCAGGTTGTCGCAATGACTAATGGCAACACGTCCACCTTGGTAATTATTTTTCTTCATTTCATCCCAAATAGCAGATACGGCACGTTTTTGTCCACGTGATTTATGGAGTAATTCTAGAGTTCCTTCTGTACTAGCTTGTCCAACCATACGAATATTCAGTAATCCAACGACACGTCCAACCAATTTGCTAAGACGACCGTTTTTTACTAAATTATCCACACTTGCTAGAGCAAATAATAATTTGTTTTTGAATGATAATTACGAGCTTTTTCAACAACTACTTCAAAAGAAGGATCTTCTTTAATGAAGTTTGCAATGGCTTGTGTGATTAATACCATTTCTCCGCTTGCTGATAAGCTGTCGATAATTTCAATTTTTGCTTCAGGGTGTTCTTCTAAGTACATTTTTTTTGCTAATTGTGCGCTATTATGGCTTCCAGATAAAGTACCAGTAATGGTTACAACAATAATGTTATCTGCACCTTCAAATGATTGTAAATAGCTCTCAGGGCTTGGACAAGATGAAGAAGTTTTTCCTTCATAGGCATACATTTTTACCATCATTTGATCAATTTCTAATGCTTCATTATCAATAAATTCTTCTTCACCTACATGAATTAGTTAAAAGGAACATTAATGTAAGTACAATGCTCAGGTAGAGATTCTAAGTGTTTAATATCACAACCAGAATCCGTAATAATTTTTCCAAGTCATTTGTTTCCTCCTAGAGATTATATTTTTCATTTAATGAGTTCAATATACTGATAAAAAGGAATTGTCAATGGATAACTCGAAACGCTATCACTGTTGAAAAACAAGTATAAAAATCGTTACAATAGAAAGGAAAAGAACAAGGAGGAGTTCCAATGAAAGAGCAGCAATCATATTGACAACAGGATTTGAAGAGATTGAGGCGATAGCGCCAATGGATATTTTACGTCGTGCAGGAGTAGAAGTCGATATAGTCGGAGTAGATGCTAAAGTAGCGACTGGTTCACATAATTTAATGATTTCAACAGATAAAGAATTATTAGAGGTTATGAATGAGTTATATGATATTGTAATTTTACCGGGTGGAATGCCAGGTGCAAAATTATTGAAAAATCATCAAGAAGTACAAGAGTTTGTAAAACTTCATTATGATGCAGGTAAAAATCATTGCAGCTAATTGTGCTGCACCAATCGCCATTGAAAGTTCCGGAGCTTTACAAGATCGTAACTACACTTGTTATCCTGGGTTTGAAAAACAAATTTCTGATGGTCATTTTACAGGAGATTTTTGTTCACCAAGATGGTCGAGTGATTACGGGATCGGGTCCCGCAGCAGCATTTGAATTTTTCTTATACAATTGTCGAGGCTTTAGAATTGATGCAGCACCACTTAGAGAAGCGATGGGTTATAATCGTTTAGTAGAATAAAGTGTTTATAAGGCTGAATATCGTTTAAAAATAGTGAATAATTGAAATGGACAGATGAGTTTAAATGAAAATTTAAGATTCTTGTCCATTTTTCTTTTGAAATTGTAATTTGCTTGTTTAGTCAGTTGTTAGTATAATAAAAATAGATTATGATAATTAGGAGAGTAAGATTAGTTTAACTCTAGTATTAATGTTACAAATATGTTACAATGTTACAGAACGATGTTATCATAGAAGAATTTATCCGAATATTAAAAAGTTAGAGAAGGGGTTCTATGCACGAAAAAGAACTGAAACAATTAAAAGAAAAGCTAAGAGAAGATGGCGTAAGAATGACTACTCAAAGAATAGCTATTTTTAGATTATTTAGCCGAAGCTCATCATCCAACTGCTGAAGATATTTATACAGCTATTGTGGCCAAGATCCCAATATTAGTATGGCAACCGTTTATAATAATTTGAATAAATTAACGGATGAGGGATATTTACTAGAATTAACGTATGGAGATGATGCTAGTAGATATGATTTTAATATAGGGAAGCACTATCATGTAGTCTGTCAAGAATGTGGTCGTGTAGAGGATTTATTTTATCCTTTATTAGAAGATGTAGAATCAGTTGCTGAAGAATTAACAGGGTATAAAGTTCTAGGGCATCGTATGGAAGTTTTTGGAGTTTGTCCAAAATGCCAACAAAATTTATAAAATGTAAAGATTAGGAAGAGGAAATATGAAGAGAGACTGGAAAGGTATAAAACGATTAGAGCTACCTCAATTAGTTGCAATTGCTATTTTGATTTTATTTTTTTAGTAGTAGTAGAGTGGTTCGTAGTCAGTAGTTTAGCAAAAATCATTTGATTAGAAGAAATGAAGCTGTTATGAGAAAAAGCTGAAGAAACTGATGCACAGCAGTATAATGAAGCTGTGAAGTTCAATCTCAAACTATTGAGAATACAGTATTTACGGTGTCATATCCTACTGTTGACCAAAAATTGTAGAACCTATTCAAAAGGAATTAGATGTTTTATTAGAAAAAGCAAAAGAACAATATAAAAGATGAAGCAAAACGTACTTGGGTATATTTAAAAGGTTTATCAATCAAATGTTCTTAGTGGGGGTAAAAAGATGTATTATTATCAATCTGTTTATCAAGAAAACTAAAAAAAGGATTGGAACAGGTAGCTTATGATGAATTAGGGCATCAGTTAGAAGGTAAAGAAAAATCTGGGACAGCTGTTATCAGTGAATTATTTATTAATGATCGAAGTTACGAATCATTTTGTTAAAAAAGCGATGAACGTAGCAAAAGAACAATCTTTATCTGAAGAACAGACTAACCAATTATTAAAAGAATTTGCTTATGAAAACTGGAAAAACTTAGATGCATCTATTATTCAAAAATGGATTTAGATTCAACTTGAAAGAACCTATTCAAACTAGTAACTGAGAAAACTTGACTCAAATTTCATTTTATGTTCCAAGAACTATTTCCAATTTTAAAAAGTGATCGTATTCCTGAGTCACAACAAGAAGCTTATGAAAATTGGAAAAATCAATTAGAGGAACGTTTAAATGAAAAACGTGTGGCAATTAGTTTTTGATGATGGTCCAAGCAGTGAGTTGACTCCGAAAGTTTTAGATATTTTAAAAACTACGGAGTTCATGCGACTTTCATATAATGGGAAAAACATGTTCCAGGAAATGAAGATATTATTAAAGCAAATTGTGGAACAAGGCCATCAAGTAGGAAATCACTCATATAGTCATCCATTATTAACAACATTAACTCCTGAAGGAGTTCATCAACAAGTAGCGGATACTCAAAAATTAATAGGAGATGCTACTGGTGGAATTCGCCCTGACAACTTTAAGACCTCCATATGGTGGATATAATCGTATGGTTTGCAGAACAAGCTGGAATTGCGATTTTAAATTGGTCTGTGGATACTTTAGATTGGAAGAGTCGTAATGTCAATAGTATTCTTTCAAGAAGTAAGAGAGGGAACTTATAATGGTTCGATTATTTTAATGCACGATATTCATCCAGAAACAGTTGAAGCTTTACCAGGATTATTAGATTTCTTAAAACAGGAAGGATATGCGATTGGTCTCGATCGAAGAATTAATGGGTGGACAAGCAATGCTTTCCAAATCATGTTTACTTCGATAGAAAAATCACATAAAGAAGTTCAATAATAAATTATCAAATTACTTGATTTTTGATAGAGTTACGTTAATCTATTATTGTGTTTTAACACAGACCTTGTACCGAGTTCTGCGATTCACCAACGTTTTACTCAGTAGAAGGAATAATATAAGAAAGAGGTGTTTAGAAATGGCTATTTCTAAAGAACAAAAACGCAATCATCAAAAGAGTACGCGATTAAAGAAGGAGATACTGGTTCACCAGAAGTACAAATTGCTGTACTTACTTACGAAATCAATCACTTAAACGATCATATTCGTGTACACAAAAGACTACCACTCAAACCGTGGTTTATTGAAAAAGTTGGTCACCGTCGTAACTTATTAGCTTACTTACGTAACAAAGATATCCAACGTTACCGTGAATTAATCAACCGTTTAGGGTTTACGTCGTTAATCATACGATTCAACAAGTCTCACTCCATCGTTTTTCGATGGAGGTGTTTTTATGAAAAAGACGACCGAAGTCGTCTTAAAATGTTGTTGATTGTTTAAAGTGAAATAATCTGATCATTCGTATTGATTTTTTTGAAGATTTTATCTTTTAAGAGATACGCTTCTCCGTATAATTCTTCCATTCCATCATGGCCATAAATATAAGTCCCATCTGGGAAAATGTAAAATGCTTGATTGATGCTATCTTCTGTTGCAATTTCTTTTTATGACATGTTTTTCCATCTAAATATTCGTGTTTTATTATAATGAGGAATCACTTGCTTTGTTGTTAGTCCTAAACCCGTTAGAAATCTTTGATATTCTCTATCAATACTTTCTCCTTCTAATTCTGGATGGGCGTAAACAGTCTTAGCAGCATTCATCGTTCCAGCGCTAATCCCGATGATAACACCTTCAAAAGACTGAATTTTTCAGCTAATTGAATTTCTTGGAAAAACTGATTTTGTGTAGGAACATGCCCACCAGATAAAATGACTAAATCTACTTCATTTAAATAGTCTTGAATATCTACTGTTTGACGGTGATCAAAAATAATAAACGGATCAAAATGAAGTCCAACTTCTTCAAACCCTAATTTTGTATAAGAAGAAAAATCATCTGTTAATTCATATGCATCTGGGTCAGATGAAATATATAAGGTTTTAATGCTTATTTTGCCAAGTGCATTTTCAAGTTTTTCAACGAAACCATTAGCAGAGTTTACTTTATAAGATTCAGGAATACTTGCACTACTCGTTAAAAATATTTCATAAGATTCATCCTTTCGAGTTCTATAAACATAGCCCTAAGAGAGAGATTTTTGTCAAGAATGAAGCTATGGTATACTACGATAAAAAAATGGAAATGGTAAGATGAAAGGGATTTTGAATGACAATTAGAGTAGCAACAATAGAAGATGCAGCAGCATTAGTAGAAATTTATCGATATGTATGAAAGAAAAAGCAGCCATTACGTTTGAATATGATGTTCCAAGCATTGAAGAATTCGAAAGAAGAATTCAAACGACTCTTGAGAAGTTTCCTTATTGTGTAGTCGAAGAAGAAGGAGAAGTGTAGATATGCTTATTCAGGACCTTTTGCGAGTCAGCTTTTTCTTGGTCAGCAGAAATTAGTATTTATTTAAAACAAAATCAACAGAAAAAGGATATGGAAAAATTATATCAATTAATGGAAAACTCATTACAAGAATTAGGATATCAAAATGTCTATGCTTGTATTGCCACACCCTGAAGTGGAAGATGAATATTTAACAATAATAGTGTTCAATATCATGAATATGGGCTATCGTTTAGTAGGGGAATTTAAACGTTGTGGTTATAAATTTAATCGTTGGTATCATATGGTTTGGATGGAAAAATGGATTGGAAAGCACGAAACTCAAATAGAAGAACCAAAAAGTTTTCCAATTTATAAACAAAGTTTGTGAAAAATCAACCTAACTGTCTGTTTGAAGCAGTTTCTTTGCTATCAGTTTGTGCAGATGGTATAATGAGTACTCATTAAGAAATTACTTTGGAGGTAGTTTATGTCAAAAATTCGAGAGTACTATTGTACTATAAATATGTACCAATTGAGAATGGAGCACAATTTGCTGCAGATCATTTGGAATTTTGTAAATCAATCGGACTAAAAAGGACGTATTTTAGTTGCAGATGAAGGAATCAATGGAACTGTTTCAGGAGATTATGAAACAACTCAAAAATATATGGACTATGTTCATTCTTTACCAGGAATGGAAGATTTATGGTTCAAAAATTGATGAAGAAGATGAACAAGCTTTTCAAAAAATGTTTTGTTCGCTACAAAAAGAAATTGTTCATTTAGGATTAGAAGATAATGATTTCGATAATGATATTAATCCTTTAGAAACAACAGGTGCTTATTTATCTCCTAAAGAGTTCAAAGAAGCTTTATTAGATGAAAATACAGTAGTATTAGATACACGTAATGATTATGAATATGATTTAGGGTCATTTCCAGTGGGAGCGATTCGTCCAGACATTCGTAACTTCCGTGAATTACCACAGTGGGTTCGTGATAATAAAGAAAATTCATGGATAAACGTGTGTTGTCTATTGTACAGGAGGCGTTCGTTGTGAGAAATTCTCCAGGATGGATGGTTCGTGAAGGATATAAAGATGTAGGGTCAATTACATGGGTGGTATTGCAACTTATGGTAAAGATCCAGAAGTACAAGGCGAATTATGGGATGGAAAAAGTATGTTTTCGATGAACGTATTGCAGTAGATATTAATCATGTAAATCCTGTTGTTATCGGAAAAGATTGGTTCGATGGAACTCCATGTGAACGTTATGTAAACTGTGCAAATCCAGAATGTAATCGTCAAATTTTAACTCAGAAGAAAAATGAAGCTAAATACATCGGTGGATGTAGTCATGAATGCCATGTTCACCCAAGAAACCGTTATGTAGCTGCAAAGGATTAACTCCTGCAGAAGTAATGGAACGTTTAGCAGCGATTGGTGAAGAATTACCAGTTCAAGCTTAATTGTAAAGTAAAACTCTTACTGTAACTTGATGTTATAGTAAGAGTTTTTCTAGAAAAACTAGCATTTAATAACAGGAGATGCTAGAATGTTTTTGAGCAAAATCTAAACTTTAATATAAGATTTTTAACTACAAATATAAAATGAAATGGAGAAAGAGTTTAAGAAATTATGGATATTGTAGTTTTATTTTTATTACTTTATTAATCTATCTATTGCCTATGAATGATGATTATCTAAGTGTTCAATCAACAGGATTAAAAGGTTTGTTAGCATTTGGGATTATTTTTTTCATCATCTATCACAGTGGATAACTTCCGAAACAGAATTTTCACATTTTCTTATATGGGAACATATATAGTTTCAATTTTCTTTTTATCAGGATATGGTCTTTATTTTCAAAATGAGAAAAATTATATGGATGGCTTTTTGTATAAAAGATTAACTAAAATTTTAATTCCTGTTTATCTCATTCATTTTATTTAGTTTATAGAGTATTAAATGGTCAAATAATAAATGTAACTTTTTCTAGATTTATTTCAATATGGAAGTACTGTTATTTTTTTAACGGTTGGTTTGTAAATATTATTATTTTAATGTATTTATTTTTTTCTATGTATCATTTAAATTTTCTAAAAATACATTGGTTTCCATATTAATAAATACTTTATTGATATTTGTTTATATAATTATAGCAATGAAATTGAAATATGGATTTTGGTGGTATAATAGTAGTTTTTCCCTTTGCTTTAGGTTTTGTTATGGAGAAAATATCAGGATAGATGAACTTATAAATAATCATTATTTTGTTTTTGGTAATGCTTAGTATTTTACTCTTCATATCACATCAATATGATTATGTATTGTCTAAATTACATATTTTTGATAGCTATAGTTATACTTTGGCTGCTAATTTAGATAATGTTATTTTTACTTTATATTTTTTTACTATTTTTTTGATAGATTTTTTTCAAATAGATATTTGATCGGTGGAATTTCATTTGAACTATATATGATACATGGATTATTAATATCATTTTTGGGAAATTTTTGTTAGTTCAAAGGTTAATGATGTATTTTTATACTAGTGCTTGTCATAGTGTTTAGTGTTGTACTAGCTTTATTCTTATTCATAAATTCTTAAAACATATTCAAAGATTTATTCCGTAAAACAAGAAATTATTGACCTTGACATTTTGTATACAGTAGCTAATAATGAAATTATTCTAGTAAATAGGAGGGATTCTATGACAAGAACAACTAGAGGAACGGTATCAATTATTATAGCAATTGTATTAATGGGGAATTATATTTTATAGTTCGTCATGCCCTATCATGACCAATCGCTTGTTTTCAAATATACAGAAAATATTACCGTTTCAACCTTTTTCAGAGATGTTATCAAAAATTCATTTTTACTTATGCAGGAAAAGTGATTAGTATTCCAAGTTTAGGATATGCTCAATTTCTTGAATTTTTATTCGTAAGGAACACATTTTCTTAGTTTACTATTTTATTGGATATCATTGGTCGAAAGGATTAAAAAATTCATCTGAAAAATCGAGTTTGGAGCTTAATGATTGCAATATTTATAACTATTTTATATGCAATTACAGATGAATTTCACCAAGGATTAACTCCTGGAAGAACACCATTAATTCAAGATGTTGTGTTAGATAGTTTAGGTGGGATTTTTGGAGCATTATTAGGATTTTTAAAAATAACAAAAAGTCGAGAAAAATATTTTCTCGACTTTTTGTGTATATATAAGATGACTAGTCAATTTTAAAAAGGGGAATAGAAAATGGAGGAGCTTACGAATGAAATTTTAATAGCAACACTCAATTTCACATTGACGACATACATTTATTACCTTTTGAAGATGAATATCGTTTTTATTTACGAGATGGTGAGCAATTATCTTTACTAAAGAAAATAGACTTGGAAACTGCTAATCGATGGATTACTTTTTATAAAGTACAGGGTCTGGAATGGATGTGGGAGAAAAAACGAAGGCCACAAAGTGGAGCAATGAAATATGCATTGAAAATGGGAAGTATAGAATTAGATTATCTGTTATCTCAAATTTTTAAAATGCAAATATCCGTTGTTATTCGTTTATTACATTTGTCTACAGATGGGGAAAAGTCGAGAAGTATCTACCTATTTTCCAAAAGATATTGATATTCTTCAAAAATTGTTACATTACAAGAGTGGGCTAATATTATTTTCAGGACCAGTAAGCTCTGGAAAAACTACAACAATGTATCACCTGTTAAGAAACCGCGTTAATGATACAAATTTGACAGTTATCACTATGGAAGAGCCTGTTGAAATGAGTGAACCTATGTTTTTACAAACAGAGATTAATGAAAAAGCTTAGGAATTACGTATGAATTACTGATTAAAAAGTTCATTAAGGCATCATCCTGATATGATGTTGATAGGAGAAATTCGAGATGAAATGACAGCCAAAATGGTCATTCGGGGTGCCTTAACAGGTCATTTAATGTTAGCAACAGTTCATGCCAAAAGACTGTAAAGGAGTGATTTCAAGATTAGAGGAATTAGGAGTTACAAAAGATTTATTAAGGCAAACATTAGTTGCAGTAGTAGCAGCAACGGCTAGTGCCGAGATATTGTTTTTCTTTGTCAAAGCCATTGTTACTTCCCACTGTAATCATATTCCTCTTTCAAAGAAAAAGGCTACTATATTTGATATTGCTTATGAATCTTCATTGCAGCATTTAATTCAAGAGGAAGAATTTTTGAATCCGTTGTTACATCAGTTTAATAGAAAGTTGAGGAAAGCTTATACACTGGATATATTTCTACAAGAAAGTTTTCGAAGCCTACAAAATCTATTAAGAAATGGTCTAACAAAACTCAGGCTTTATTTTTAACTCAAGTAGGGAGAGTTACTAGAAGAGGGATTTGCTGCAAGAAACATTGGTATTTTGCAAAATTACTCATTCAAATCAGAACTAAGTGATTGATAAAATGATGGAACAATTATTGATAGGTGAGAGGTTTGATGAAGCTTTACATCTTGTAGGTTATTCTGATTCCATTTGTTCACAAATATATTTATCCATGTCGACAGGTTCCTTTGCACTTTCTTGCCGCACAATCGGACAATACTTAGCACAAAAGATCTACAACTATTACGTCAAGTATTAATTTATCCATGTGTTTGATTATATTTCTAGTTGGTATGATTTCTGCGATTCGTTATTTACTACTAGGGCAACTGCAATCAATGGTTCAAGTGGAGTATTAAAAGACCATATAATGCTTTATTTAATATGGAATGTTTTGTTCATTTACCTTGGATTATATTAAGTGTCAGTCTATTTATTGGATTGGTATTAGTTGTTACGTATGTATATTGGAAAAATAAGACGATTCTAAAACGACTACGTTTGTTAACTCGCTTACCACATTGTGGGGAGTTTAGTTCGTCAATACACATTTTTTATACGCTAGAGAATTTGCTCTATTTTCTAGGGAATGGACAATCATTATTACAAATGATTGAACAGATGAAACAAGAAGGAACGAGCCTATTAACAAAAGCTATTAAGCGAATTTATTGTGAAAATGAAGCAACGAGGAACTTCTTTTCTAGTGCAATTCATCAATTGAAATTGTTTCAACAACCACTTATTTTATTAATTGTTCAGGAGAGCTGACACATCAATTGGATGTTAAATTACGCCAATTTTTCAAAATTCATTTGAAGATTTTAAAGGAAACTTGAAAAAGAAAATTATGCTTATTCAGCCAGTATTATTTATTGAATTGGGCTCATGATTGTGTCTATATATATTATTTTTAATGTTACCAACATTAACATTGATAGGAGGAAATTAAGATGAAAAATTATTAAAAGAAAAATGGTTTTACATTAATTGAATTACTTATTTGTTTATTTATTATCGGGTTGATGATGCTACTCATTATTCCAAATATTGCTCATCAAAGAGAGAAGCTAAAAACATCAGATGCTGCGATAAAAAGTGATTCAGAATCAGAAGAATTATACAAAAATAGAGATAGATACAGATCCAAGTTTGGATGATTTAAAGACGGAAATTATATTACTTCCAGAACAAGCAGATGCTTATACTAAAAGCAACTGGAAAACATTAAAGCAAATGCTCACTAATTGAAGAGTTGGAGGTTTCTATGAAAGTTCATGCATTTACTTTAGTAGAATTACTTATTTCGCTCAGTATTCTACTTGTATTGTATGCCCTAGTTCCTTCTGCAGATAGTAGATTTTAGTGAAACTTATCAAGAAAGAGTATTTATCAAACAATTTGAGAATGATTTGAAAAATTGCACAATTAAATACACAAGCCACGGGGTATTTTTCGTATATAGAAATAAGTATGCCAGAAAAATCCAAGTATACTCTTAATTGCCCAGGTAATGAGCAATTAAATACAGTTAAGAATGATACCAAAAAGTATTAATGAAATAGAACATTCACGTATTGGATTTAAAGGAGAAACAGCTAATTTGACGACCTATAATAAAGTACAATATGTTGTTTTTAAAAGGTAAAAAGTATACTTATGAATATATTTTTCGATTTGGAGGCGGAAGAGGTTATGTTAAAGTATCGAAAAATTAAAGCGTATGTATGGTAGAATCCATAATTGCTTTTGATGATTTCTATTTTACTCTTTTTATTACTTTCATCAGTGTTGGAAACTCATTACAAAGAGAACAGTATCACAAATGTATGTTAAATGAATATTCATACCATTTAATGAGTTTTGCACGAGGGAGACCTCCAGTTTCTTATTCAGAAGATATATATAAATGATTCAAAAACTTCCTGATGAGATAAATGACTCATCAATTAAAAAGGATAAAAAGGTGGTTCATTATATGAATCTAAAGTAGCACCGATTTCAATTATCACTCATTGTGAGAAGAAGGTGATTCAAATTCGAAGAATTGGACCCTACAGAAAAAGGAAGGATTTCTTCTAATTGAGCAATTAATGACTTTAGCAATATTTGCAGTGAGCATCATGCTAATTTCTGAGTGTATCAAGTATTAATAAAAGTACAAAATAAAATGGAGTTCCTAATTATAGAATGGCATTTAATGGTGACACAAATGGATACTCATCTGCAAGGATATGCAGATCAAAGTATCAATTTGGGAACGGAATTTAATGATGTTCGCCCTACAAACGATGCACAATATAAGATTGAGGCTGTTTCAGAACATGAGGATTAAAATCAGTAGTTAAAATTAGTAAAAATGAGGTTACCATCCAGTTTTAGTGGGATATGAAGAAATAATTATTAATAAAAATAAAAGATGGTGTTTCACTTAAAGCTGTGTTACGGAATCAAGAAGAATTTGAAATTGATTTTATCCCTGAAATCGTGTTATTACTTTTTGAAAAAGAAGTTGCTCTTCAAGATGAAACAAATTTGCTTAAAATAGAGAATGAAAAGGAGGAGATTCAATGATTCAGAAAGTATTTTCAGTACAAGGAAGTTTGGTGATCCTTTTAGTGTTATTCTTTATTACAAGTTTAATGACGGTTGCTTTTTATCAGATTAGACTAGCTAATGCAAATCAATATCGTTTGCTTAAAGATACTTACCAACTGAAAATAATGTTAGAGTTAACAACTCAGAATTTAGAAAGTAATTTAATTCTAAAAGAAGATGTTATAAGTTATCCTATAAATTTTTCAACCGGTATTGTCAAGATGAAAATGGGATGAAAAGTCTCAATTATTTTGAATTAATGGCGGAATTACCAAATGGTTCGAAACGCTCGGAAATTGTTTATATTGTATTTAAGGAAAAGAAAGTTATGAGAGAGACAGTGAATGAGTTTTGTTTCATAGGGTAATCTATGGTATACTTTTTCATGACAATATGAAAAAGGATTGGGTGGTTAAATGGAACAAACAATTGGAGAAATCTTAAAACGTGCTCGTCAATTAAAAGGATATACTTTAGATGACTTGCAACAAATTACAAAAATTCAGAAAAATATTTAATTGCAATTGAGGAAAAATGATTTTGATTTAATGCAGTGACTTTTATACTCGTGCATTTATTAAACAAGTAGCAGAAACAGTTGGAGTAGATGGAGTTAGATTATTAGAAGAATTTGCGCTTGTAAATTCTAAAAATTCTGATGCTCTTTCAGAAGAAGATTCTTTATTAGCTGATAAAAATTAATTTCAAGTCGAGTATCAAATAATCGTGAGGCTCAAACAGAGGTAAGTAAGGTTTGGATTCAATTTAAAAATTATTTACCTACAATTTTTATTAGGTATGTTAGCTGTAGCCATTGTTTTTGCTATTGCAAGATCTTTATTAAATAAACAATCAACTCCTGTTACTCGACAGTTGCAACAACAGTACGACTCAAAATACAACAGTTACTGAAAAGGTAGAAAAAGACAACAGTAGCAGAAACGACACAATCAACTACTACAACTAAAAAGCAAAACAAACAACAATTCGTTATGTTATGCAAATGGGAATGCATTATATTACTGCAAAAATTAACGAATTTCCAGCAAGTTTAGTAATAACAAACCGTGCAAGTACACAATTATGGGCTAGAATTACTGCAGATCAAAGAGTGGTAGCTGATGGTGCACCAACAACAGGGCAACAATTAGTTGGATCAATTCCTGAAGGAACAAATTCAATTGTTTTAAACTTTTGGTTATACACCTATTGGTACCATTACTCTAGCAGGACACGAAATTCAAATTCCTGACAGAGCCAGTGCTAGCAATTTATATTACAATGGAATAGAGGAAGAGCATGAATATTGCTAATCGATTAACCATTGCTCGAATTGTCATGATTCCATTGTTTTTACTAATTATGTGTTTTCCAAAAGATGTTTTAGGAATGGTGAATATTTTTGATTCTAATCTAAGTATTAGTTGGGTGTTGGCAATGATTATTTTTACTATTGCTAGTATTACAGATTTTTAGATGGCTATTTGGCTAGAAAATATCACTTGATTACAAATTTTTGGAAAAAGTTTGCTGATCCTTTGGCGGATAAATTATTAGTAATGACTGCTTTTATTACTTTAGTAGGGGCTGGAGTCATTCCAATGTGGATTGTAACAGTGATTGTTTGTAGAGAAATTGGCTGTAACAGGACTTCGTTTATTATTAGTTAATGATGGTGAAGTACTTGCAGCATGGCCTGAGAAAAGGATTAAAACAGCAACACAAATGTTAGCGATTATCTTTTTATTGATTGATGATTTTCCAGTAAAAGGATTGCCGTTTTTCCATTGGAACTATTTTGCTATATGTTTGTTTACTGCAACAGTGTATTCAGGAGTAGATTACTTTATAAAAATAAACATGTTTTGCAGTTCATTTTCTGTTTTGATGGTGGAGGCTGGGATTTACTAGCCTTTGTTTTTATAAATGAGGAGTAGAAAGTATGAAAGCAGAAATTATAACAGTCGGTACAGAATTATTAATGGGACAAGTCATTAATACAAATGAGTGCAACCATTGCTAGAAATTAGCAAAGTTGTCTATTCCAACTTATTACCAACAAACCGTTGGAATAATCCAGAAAGAATGTTTTGAAAGTATTCAATTAGCTAGTAGTCGTGGTGATTTAATTGTTTTAGAGGTGGTGGATTAGGACTAGACAACAGATGATATTACGAAAACAAGTTTTAGCAGAATTTGTTCCAAAAGAATTAGTAGAAGATGAAAAAGCAATGGATAAAATTATTCGTTTCCATAAACAATCTCATCGTCCAATGAGGCCTAATAACCGACTTCAAAGCATAGCTTTTGATGGTGAAACAGTTTTAAAAATCATAATGGTTTAGCTATTGGTGGTGCAGTGAAAGCGGAAAAATATTTTCATTGTTTTTACCAGGTCCTCCTAGTGAATTAAAAATGATGCTAGAAAAAGAGGCCATTCCATATTTAAAAGAAAAGTTTCAAATGAAGGAACTTTTGTATCTAGATATACGTTTCTTTGGAGATTGGAGAATCTAGATTAGTAACTGATTTCAGAACAATTAATTGAAGAACAAACGAATCAACAATGTCCCCATATGCAGGCATATATGAAGTAGTTCTTCGATTAACAGCAAATGGAGATACAAAAGAAGAGTGTGAGCAGTTATTAGATGAATTAGAAGCAAAATATTGTCCGTTGAACGTGAATATATGGATATGGAGAATATGAAACACTATTATCCATTACAAGTGAATTATTATAGTGGATTAGTATTGCTTCTGCAGAAAGTTTAACAGGGAGGACTCTTTGCTTCAACATTAATTTCAGTTGAAGGAAGTTCACAATATGTACTAGGTTCTTGTGTGGCTTATCAAAGAAACTATAAAGAAAAATCAATTGCAAGTTTCTCAAGAAATATTAGAAACATATGGGATGGTCAGTGTTGAGTGTGCGAAGCGTGGCAGAAAATGTACTTGCACAATATTTGCAAGTAATCTTGGAATTTCCTTTACAGAATATTGGGTCCATCACCAATGGAAGAAAAAGAAGTAGAACTATTTATTTCATTAGCAGATGGGTTAGAAATAAAAACAATAGAATTACATTTAGTAAAAGAAACCGTAAATGGTAATCGTGAATTTGCTGTTCAGTATGGGTTATAATGAGCTAAAAATATTTATTACAATAGAACAAATGTTCGTTTTTCTTGCTTTCACTATTAGTATAGTGTATGATAAGGATGAATTAAGAGGACATGGAGGTTTAACATGGTAGAACAAGAAAAATCGTAAACGTGCATTAGATGATGCATTGATTGAAAAGAGTTATGGTAAAGGTGCAGTAATGAAAATTAGGAGAAAAAGCTGATTCTGAAAGTTCAGACTGTTTCTTCAGGTTCATTAGCACTAGATATTACATTAGGAGCAGATTGGATACCCTAAAAGGAAGAATTATTGAGATTTTTGGTCCTGAATCAAGTGGTAAAACAACAGTTGCTTTTGACATGCTGGTAGCAAAGTTACAAAAACGTGGTGGAGTAGCAGCATTTATCGATGCGAACATGCTGAATCAGAATATGCAAGAGCATTGAGCGTTAATATTGAAGAATTGTTATTATCTCAACCAGATACTGGTGAACAAGGACTTGGAATTGCAGATGCATTAGTGGCTTCAGGAGCAGTTGATATTGTGATTGTCGACTCAGTAGCTGCATTAGTACCACGTGCTGAAATTGAAGGAGATATGGGACAATCTCATGTGGGTCTTCAAGCTCGTCTAATGTCGCAAGCACTTCGTAAATTATCAGGGACAATTAATCGTACGAAAACAATTGCGATATTTATTAACCAATTACGTGAAAAAGTTGGAATTATGTTCGGAAATCCAGAAACAACACCTGGTGGACGTGCGTTAAAATTCTATGCAAGTATTCGTTTAGATGTTCGTCATGGTGATCAAATTAAAAATGAGCAGAAATTTTTGGAAATCACACTACAAAATTAAAGTAGTGAAAAATAAAGTTGCGCCACCATTTAAAACAGCTGAAGTGGATATTATGTATGGAGAAGGAATTTCTCAAATTGGAGAAATTTTAGATATAGCTTCTGATTTAGATTTAGTGAAGAAGAGCGGTGCTTGGTATGCTTATAATGATGAAAAGATTGGACAAGGCCGTGAAAATGCGAAGAAAATACTTAACGGAACATCCTGAAATCGTTGAGTATTAACACAAAATCCGTTCTCACTATAATATCGGTGGAGAAGTCATTCTCTCAAGAAGTCGAAGATTTAGGGCAAACAAATTTATTAGATGAAGAATAGTCATAGAAGGAGAATGAACTGGAATAGTTTATTCTCCTCCTCGAAAGATTTGTATGATATTAAATACATTAAACTAGTTTCACGATTTAATTCAGTGAAAAGTTTATTAAATTCGTTAAGATGGTGTATTGGAAGGAGCTATAATGAAGAAGAAGAATGTTATGATAACAATGAATGTTATATTAGTGAGGTGTATCCATGTCAATGAATCAAAGAATCTTAATTATTGAAGACGATTTAGCACGATTTGTAGAATTAGAATTACACACAGAAGGATATGAAACAAAAATTTGTTTTGATGGACGAAGTGGTTTACAAGCAACAACAGAGGAAGATTGGGATGTTATTTTATTAGATTTAATGTTACCAGAATTAAATGGATTAGAAGTAGTCCGTCGCTTGCGTCAAGTTGAAAACACCAGTATTATTATGACAGCTAGAGATTCTGTAATGGATCGAGTAACAGGGTTGAATCAAGGGAGCAGATGACTATTTGTTAAACCGTTTTGAAATTGAGGAAATTTTTAGCGAGAATTCGTGCATTATTTAGAAGATTATATTGAAGAAGAAGCAGAAGTACAAAAGCAAACGATTTTAGAATATCAGAGTTTAGTCATTGAAAAGAGAAAACCGTACAGTGTCGTAATGGTGAATTAATTGATTTAACGAAGAGAGAATATGAATTACTATTAATGTTGATGAGAAAATATTAATGTTGTTCTTTCTCGAGAAGTTTTATTAAACCAAGTATGGGGGATATAAAGATGGAAGTTGAAACGAATGTTATTGACGTATATATTCGTTATTTAAGAAATAAAATTGATATTCCAGGACGCGAGTTATATTCAAACGGTTCGTGGAACAGGTTATGTAATGACGTCGTTAATCAAGTCTAAATAGGGATATCATGAAAGAAAAGCATGAAGAAACTTCCGTTGGATGGTGGTTATTATTTCGACCACATGTACCTAGTAACTTTATTAGTGACAGTTGGATTTTAGGATTTGAACTCCAATATTATCAAAAATCAAAAATAGCTCTAACGGAAAAATATAGAGAACAATTAAGTGAAAAATTATCTGAATACGAAGCTCCACTTACTTCAGCTAATATTGTTTCTACATTAAATCAAAATAATAGTTATCAAAAAGATAAAAGATAGTGTTTATCAAAAGAAATTTTATATTAATGATCAGCAGTTTAATGTACAAGTTTATGGAACAAATCGAAAAGAGATTTTTAGAACACAATCTTGGAATGATGGAGAAGTTATTGGAAATGAAGCTAAGACTCAGGTTAAAAAGGTTAAAAATGGACAAACGATTTTTCAAACTTCTATGCCTATCATTTCTAATAAAATCAAGAGTTTTAATAGGTGTTTATCGATTACAAACCGATTGGAATAATTTAAAACAATTAAAAGATGAGTTTGAATCAATTAGCTTTATCGATTCTTTTTGTGTCAGCAATTATTGCGATTATTTTAGGATATTTACTATCGAATCAAATGACAAAAACCGATTAAAAATTCAAGAAATCATTTCATCCATTAGTGAAGAAAAATATCTCAACCAAACGAATTAAAGAGTTTCAGAAAGAACGATGAATTTGCAATTGTTTCCTGAACATTTTAATGAATTATTAGATAAGATTAGTTTTTATATTGAACAACAAAAACATTTCGTAGAAGATGTTTCTCATGAACTAAGAACACCGGTAGCGATTGTAGAAGGACATTTAAAACTTTTAAATCGATGGGAAAAAGACGACCCAGGTTTTAGAAGAAGTCTTTACAAGCTTCACTAGTAGAGTTGCAAAGGACGAAAAACATTAGTACAAGAAATGCTTGATTTTCTCGTGCACCTCAAGTGAAAGAACAGTATAAAAGATGCTACAGCAGATGTTACGGAAGTGGCTAAGCAGGTGGTGCATAATTTTAGAGTCCTATATCAGAATTTTACATTTACATTTGATGATGATTTAAAGCGTGATTTATGGATACTATTTATTTAAATCATTTTAGAACAAGTAGTAATTATTTTTAATGGATAATGCTGTAAAATATTCTCTTGATCGAAAAAGAAATTATTTTAAGTTATCAAAAGGGGAAAGAACATGTAGAAATTTTCATGTTCAAGAATTTTTGGGATGGGAATGACTGGAAAGATCGTAAAAAGTTTTCTCAAAGATTTTACCGTGTAGATAAAGCTCGTTCAAGAGAAAAGAGGCGGTAATGGCTTAGGATTATCCATCGCTAAGGAATTGATAGAAGAGTTATGATGGAGAAATTTCTGTCATGACTTTATTAAATCATGGCTCTATAAAATTACTTTTGACCTTTGACAAAAGAAAGATAAAGGTAAATAATAATGGAAATTATAAAAATGGATAAAAGTAGATGCTAGAAAAATTTGCAAAAAGAAAATGTTGCACTTATCTGCAGAAAGAAACCCTCAAGAAGAATGTGGTATTAAACTATTTACAACATCTTCCTGAATAGACAGAAGCAAAAATCATTGCATTAACGAAATCGATGTCTATCGAGTTTTCATTAGGAAAAAGTTGTAAAGTTAGCTAGAAATATGAATAAGAAAAATTGTGAGTTCCATAATCCTTTACCGCATCGACAAATGAAAATTTTGCATTTTGGGATGAAAAGACACAGTTTCATTCCTTTGGAGTAGAAGAGCCGATTCAACCAATTTGGGTCGATAAAACAAATTGATTTAGTCATTGTTCCGGATTGCTTTATTCTAAAAAGGAGAACGATTAGGGATTTGGTGGAGGTTGTATGATCGTTTCATAGAACAACAGAACTTTTTCTACCATTAGTTTAGCTTATCAGGAACAAGTTTAAGAAGAAGCTGTTTTGGAATATGGAAGTATTTGATCAAGCGGTTCAAATTCTTATTACAAAAAGAAGGGTGATTCATTCAAATGAATTATTGGAAAAAGAGATATAAAAAGACTATTTTACAAAAATTTAACATTTTCTAATTTATACTCATACAAATTATCATGTTTATCATAATGACATTAAAAGGGTGGTTCAACGAATCCGAATTTTAGTTTATTATGGAGCAAGAGCTATTCATTTATTATTTTACTTCATGAATATTGGCGTTTTATCACACGATATTTTTACATATTGGTCTTGAGCATTTTGCGATGGATAGTTTATTTCTTTATTTCTTTGGAAATCAATTAGAAAAGTATCGTTGGTCATGGAAGATTTTTAGTCATTTACTTATTAAGTGGTATTATGAAATCTTGCCAGTTTTGCATCAATGCTCAGCATATATCAGCGAGCAAGTACTTCATTGTTTGGTTTTATTTGGATTGATGCTCTGTTTATCAACAAGACATCGTTACATTTATGCCTTTTAAGAAATTAGAATGCAATATATGGCATTATTAGTGATGAATTTAATAACAAGCTTATTTTCAAGTACTATAGATCTTTGGGAGTCATATTGGTGGGATTAGTAGGAGGTTATGTCATATCTTCAGTTATTTCATTTAGAGGACCCGAGTACTAAAAATGTATGAAAGACACTATTTGCGATTATTTACATTTTTGATTAAGCTATTGTATTGTTTAAAATCGGTATTGAAATAGGAAAAGAAATGCTATGAAAAGCTGTATACTAACCTGATATACTATAGAATAAAAATGAATACGTTTTCGTAAGGGTGAAGAATATGAATATTATCAGGATTGATTTAGAGGAACCTCAATTAAATTTTGCTATTTTAACGCAAAATGGTGAAATTCAAGAAAAATGGTCTATTCCAACAAATATTTTAGATGAAGGAAGCCAGTATTGTTCCAGACATTATTCAACTCGATTAAACATAAACTAACGCTCTTCAGGCTTAACAAAGATGACTTTTTAGGAATTGGAAATGATTTCTCCACGAGTGTAGTATGAATGCCGTCGCCAAGAAGGAACTGTTATTGGTTGCGTATAATTTCAAGCTTCTGGAAAACATTACAACCAGTTAAAGAACAAAATTGAATCAGAATTGGAGGCTGTCATTTTATATTGATAATGATGCAAATGTGGCTGCTCTAGGTGAAAAATGGGTTGGAGCAGGAAATAATGAACCAGATGTTGTTTTTGTAACACTAGAACTGGTGTCGGTGGCGGAGTGATTGCCGGTAACCAATTAATTCATGGATTTAGTGGTGCTGGTGGCGAACTAGGTCATATTGCCGTTGATTTTGAAGAACCAATCTCTTGCACGTGGTAAGTGTAATAGAAACTGCAGCAAGTGCAACGAGGAATTGTGAATTTAACTCGTCGTTATGCAGAAAAATATGCTGAGATTCAGAATTAAAAGCAAGAATTGATGATGGACAACAAGTTACTGCTAAAAGATGTTTTTGATTTAGCAAAAGAGAATGATAAGTTGGCGCTAATCGTAATTCGTCATTTTCAGAATATTTAGGTGTAGTATGTCTCATGTGCGAATATTTTTAAATCCATCAAGAATTGTCATTGGTGGTGGAGTTAGATGCTGCAGGAGAATTTTTATTAAGGTGTTCGTGAAGAGTTTGAGAAGAATGTTTTCCCACCAATTAAAGATTCAACTATTTTTAGCATTAGCTGAATTAGGAAATGATGCTGGTGTTATCGGAGCTGCTTCATTAGTATTAATTGGTAAATCATAATTAGAGAGGTAATCGTATGTTATTTTTGGATTGTTTGGACTATTTTGGCAGTATATGTTGCGTATATTGCGGTATTATTTTGGATGCGTCGAGTGCAGCTGAAACTTTAAATGCAGCGGAATTTAGTAAAGACTTACGTCATGGGCAACATTGATTTGCGTGAAAAAGGATGAATTTAGAGCAGGTCATATTTTAGGCTAGAAATATTCCTTATTCTCAATTTAAAGATCGTATGTTTGAATTAAGAAAAGATCAACCGATTGTATTTATATGAACAAGGGATGACGATTTCAGGAAGAGCAGCGTATCGTTTAAAACGTAAAGGTTTTTCTAATATTTTTCATTTTGAAAAATGGATATGAAGCTTTGGAATGGGAAGGTCAAAAAGGATATTAGATTAAATTAAGACTTTGTTTGATGTACAAGGACGGCAGCAGCTTCGAAGCGAATTCATGCTTTGCAAATCGAGACTAAGGTCTCGATTTTCCCCAATAAGAGTAGCCAACGTGGTTACTCTTACCCTGCTACCTCGAAAAGTCTTTTAATTTGACGTGATTTACGAGAGTCCGTTAGCAAGGAGATTTTGTTTTGTTGTAGCATAGAGTTTAGTAACCCCTATACGGGTCTACTTGGCTAAAATTTGAGCCTAAGGTCTCAAACTTTTTCCTTGTACTAGAAGCTTAAGTAGCTTCTAGCACTATGCTACCTGAAAAGTCTTTTGTTGAAAAATCGTTTTCCTAATTGACAGATATCCTATATACTGTTGACAATTTGAATAACTCATCTTTAAAGTGATCCAGAGAGGTCAGCAAAGATTTAATGATAGAAAACGAGGTTTTATAGCTGAACCTACTTACATAAGTAGGCTATTTTTATACAGTATTTTGATGAGCAACTCATTTTAAATTGTTGATGTCTATGAAATAAAAGATCTGAACGAAAGAAATTGATGTCGCAAAGATTTTACTAGTCAGTTAGTAGTTCAGAAATAAATAGAATATCTTTTTAAAATAGTCCAGAGGCTACAAGGGATTGAATTTAACGTTACAGTTTATTTGAGTATAGATTTTTGCATCACCATTCAAATAATAACTTAAATTTAAAATAATTTACATACCTTGTAGTCTTTGAATTACAAAGATATTTTTATAAACAGGAGGAGGAAGTTTTATGAAAAATATTGTAAAAATGGGAGATTTAACTAATGAGGAAGTTTTCCAGTTAATTCATCGTGGTTTGGAAATAAAAAATGGAAAACATGTTGAATCTAGAGATGACTTATAAGTTGCTAATCTGTGAAAATTTCTACTGCATAAAACATAGTTTTGAGATTGCTGACATAAACATAAATTGAAAAGTGATTAATTTTGAAGTAGCAACTTCTTCCAGATAAAGGTGAAACATTATACGATACTTGTAAAACTTAGAAATGTTGGGTTGTAATCTATTATGTGATTCGTCACAGTCAAAATGCTTATTATGAAGAGTTGAAAAATTTAAATATTCCAATTCTTAACTGTGGAGATGGTAGTGGAGAACACCCCTAGCCAATGTTTATTAGATTTAATGACAATGTATGAAAAATTTGGAACTTTTGAAAAACTTAAATATCATTATTGCAGGAGATATTAAAAATTCTCGAGTTGCTAAAGTAATTATCGTATGTTAACAAGATTGGGAGCAAAAGTTCGATTTGTATGCCCAGATATTTATAAAAGATGAAACACTTGGAAAGTCGTTGATTTTGATGAGGTCATTGGGGGAAGTGGATGTGTATGCTACTAAGAGTGCAACATGAAAGACATACTTCAAAAATGGGCTAACGAAAGAAGAATACCATGAAAAATTTGGTTTAACACCACAAAGATATGAAAAGTTAAAAGAAACAGCAATTGTTATGCATCCAGCTCCTGTTAATCGAGATGTGAAATTGCATCTGAATTAGTAGAAGCACCAAAATCAGTTATTTTTGAACAAATGAAAATGGAACGTTTATGCGTCAAGCAATGATTGAAAAGTCATTAAAGATAATCAATATAAAAAGGAGAAGAACATGTTACTTTTTAAAAATGGTCAAATTTTTAGAACAAGGTGTTTTTAGTTCAAAAGATCTTTTAATTGATGGGAAAAATCATTCAAAATTTCTGATTCAATTCAAAGATGTTGAAGCCAAAAAGTTCTAGATTTAAAAGGAAAAATTTATTTCTCCTCGGATTTATTGATGTTCATGTCCACTGAGAGAACCTGGTTTTGAATATAAGGAAACCATTATCATGCATCAAGAGCTGCAGCTCGTGGGGATTTACGACTGCAATGCCACATGCCAAACTTAAATCCTGTTCGCAGATTGTTATGAAAATTTAAAATTACAACTAGATATTATTGAACGTGATCTCAGTGATTCGATGCCATTCCTTTTGGAGCAATTACAAAGGAGAGCAAGGAAAAGGAATATGCTGATTTTTAAAGAATTAGCAAATTTTGTTTTTGCCTTCAGTGATGATGGTCGTGGCGTTCAAGATGCAAATATGATGTTTGAATCAATGAAAGTTGCTGCGAGTCTTGGATAGAAAGCTTATTGTTGCTCATTGTGAAGATAATTCACTCATTCGTGGTGGTTGTATGCACTGTGGAAGAAGTTAGCAGAATTGCAAACTGTACCCAGTGCATTCCATCACGTTTGCGAGTGTTCAAATTGTCTCGAGATGTGTTGTTAGCAGAAGCAACAGGTTGTCATTACTCATGTGTGTCATGTTTCACAGAAAGAATCTGTCAGAGTCGTGAGAGATGCAAAGCGTGCTGGTTAAAGCAACGTGAAGTATGTCCTCATCATTTATTAGTAACGAAATGGATATTCCGAAGATAATGGAGTGGAAATGAATCCACCATTAAGAGCTGCTGAAGATCGCAACAGCTTTTGATTTTCGACTATTAGATGGAACCATTGATGTAATTGCTACAGACCAGCACCTCATGCACCACATGAAAAGGAATTAACAATGACAAAAGCAGCATATGGAATAGTCGGTAGTGAAACAGCTTTTAGTCAACTTTATACAAAATTCGTTAAACCAGGAGTCTTTTCATTAGATTTTCTAGTAGAAGAAGATGAGTGAAATGTAGCAGATACCTTTTGGATTGCCATATGGTCGATTAAAAGAAAATGGATTCGCAGATTTAGTCGTTATTGATTTAGAAAAATCAATGGAGATTGATCCAAATCAATTTTTATCAAAAGGACGTAATACCTCTTATATTGGTGAGAAAATATATGGGATTCCAGTGTTAACTTTATGTGAAGGAAACATTGCGTATCAAGATAAGGAAGTATTTTCAGTCTTATAGTTATGAATGATTTTGACAGTTAATAAGCAAATGAAAAATGGCAAAGGAGTATTTGTATGGATACTTATATGACAAGGTTATCAGTAATGCATTGATGGATAAAATATTTCGAATGGAATTACAAGGGGATATCGTTCAAGAAATGACGACACCTGGACAGTTTGTCAATATTAAAAGTGAATCATAGTTAGTGAATTTCTATTAAGAAGACCGATTTCCATTTGCGAAATTAATCATGATCATTTGTCATCGTCTATCGTGCAGATGGAGCTGGAACGAAGATTATCTCTGAATTAAAAGAAGGAGAAATAGTAGATATTTTAGGTCCACTTGAGGATATGATTTAGAAGTTTTAGAAGAAGGACAAACTGCTCTGATTGTTGGTGGTGGAATTTGTGTGCCCATCAGGCATGAATTAGCAAAGCACTTTCAGAAAAAGGAATCCAAACCATTCATATATTAGGATTTAATAATATTAAAGATGTTTTTATGAAGATGAATTTGCACAACTTGGAACAACGTATATCAAACCGCTGATGGTAAGTTATGGTGAAAAAGGTTTTGTAACAGATGTTATAAAAATATGCAGTAGACTACTATAAAGTATTTTAGTTGTGGGACCATTTGCCATGTTAAAAGCCTTAACTCAAAATGGATGAGGAAAAATGGGGTATGTATCGCTAGAAGAGCGAATGGTTTGTAGGGGTAGGGGCTTATTATGCCTGTGTTTGGGAGAAAAGGACGGTACACCTCAAGGGTTTGTTATGATGGGCCTGTATATGACACAGAGAGTTAGCACTATAGGAGGAAATGATGAGCAGAGATTAAGAGTGAAATTACCAGGTTTGAGATTTGAAGAATCCTATCATGCCAGCCTCCTGGTTGCTTTGCATTTGGCTTAGAATATGCTCATTTTTATGATTTGAGCAAATTAGGCGCTATTATGATTAAAGCAGCAACAAAAAGAACCACGATTTGGGAATCCAACTCCTCGGGTGGCAGAAACTTCTAGTGGAATGTTGAATGCGATTGGATTACAAAATCCAGGGGTGCATGAAATAATGGAGACTAAATTAAAAGCTTTAGAAAAATATGATGTCCCAATTATTGCGAATGTTGTGAAGTGAAATTGAGGATTACAAGTTTATGTTGCAGAACACATTAGTAAAGCACCGAATGTCCATGCATTAGAATTAAATATTTCTTGTCCAAACGTAAAAACATGGAGGAATTAGTTTGGAACAGATCCATGTGTTGCTAGAACTTTAACAGAAAAAGTAAAAGCTGCTTCTAGTGTTCCTGTTTATGTCAAATTATCTCCGAATGTAACAGATATTGTATCAATGGCAAAAAGCTGTTGAAGAAGGTGGAGCAGACAGATTACGATGATTAATACATTAGTAGGATTCGTTTAGATAGAAAAACAGGAAAGCCAATTATTGCGAACGTAACCGGTGGATTATCGGGACCTGCCATTAAACCAGTAGCGATTCGAGATGGTTTATTTAGTATCGCAAGCAGTCAATATCCCTATTATTGGAATGGGCGGTATTATGGATGAATGGGATGTGATTGATTTTATTTCAGCAGGAGCAAGTGCTGTTGCAGTAGGAACAGCAAACTTTACAGATCCATATGTTTGTCCAAAATTATTGACCGATTAGAAGGTGCTCTTGATGAATTAGGAGTGCATCATCTACTAGAGTTACGTGGACGAGCTTATCATTAAAAAGGAGTGGTAGGATGAAAAAAAGAAGTCATTGTTGCATTAGATTTTTCCCAACAGTGGAGGAATCATTAGCTAGAAAAATTTGGTGATGAAAAATTATTTGTAAAAATAGGACTAGAATTATATTTTACAAAAATGGACAAGTTGTTGTTAAAGCAAATTAAAAATTAGGTCATAAAATCTTTTTGGACTTAAAATACATGATATTCCAAATACGGTTTATGGGGCAGCAAAGGATTGGCGCAGTTTCATGTGGATATTTTTAACGGTACATGCTGCAGGGTGGTTATGAAATGCTGAAAGCAGCAAAACAGGGAATGTTAGATGGTGGAAAGCTTTGACACAAATGTTATTGCCATTACTCAATTAACTTCTACATCAGAACAAGATATGAGAGAGTATCAATGTATCCCTCTTTCTTTAGAGAAAGTGTGATTCATTATGCAGTTAGCAAAAACAAGCAGGATTAGATGGAGTGGTTTCATCTGTTTGGGAAGCTGGAAAATTACAGAAAAATTGTGGAGCGGATTTCTTAAAAGTAACACCTGGAATTCGACTTGAAACAGATGAAGTAGGGCGATCAAAACGTGAGCAACTCCTAAAGTCGCAAGTCTTGAAGGGAGTACGCATATTGTAGTGGTCGTTCTATTACAAAGGCAGAAAAATCCAGTAGAAGTATATCATTTTATTAAAGAACAATTTATAAAATAAAGGAGAAGAGTATGACATTAGAACGTAAACTTGCCAAAGAATTATTAGCGATTGAAGCTGTAGCATTAAGACCAAATGATTATTTTACATGGACATCGGGTATTAAATCACCAATTTATTGTGATAATCGAATTACAATGTCTTATCCAAGTATTCGTAAAGAAATTGCCGCAGGAATGGTAGAAGTTATAAAAGAAAAATATCCAGCAGTAGAAGTCATAGCTGGAACTGCAACAGCAGGTATTCCTCATGCTGCTTGGGTCAGTGAATTGTTAGATTTACCGATGATTTATGATAGAGACTCTGCAAAAAACATGGGAAAACAAATCAAATTGAAGGAAGAGTATTAGAAGGACAAAAAGTGGTTATTATCGAAGATTTAATTTCTACTGGTTTGTCATCTTTGAAAGTCCAAAAGCTTTAAGAGAAGCCGGAGCTGAAGTGTTAGGAGTGGTTGCGATTTTTAGTTATGAATTAAAGAAAGCTCAAGATGCTTTTGAAGAGGCAGGAGTAGAGTACATTACCTTAACTAATTATCCTGTTTTAGTAGAGAAGCTGTTAGCATATGAATATATTCACCAAGATGATGTGGAAAAATTATTAGAGTGGCGAAATGAATTAAATTAAAATGAAAAACGAGATTGAAAAACTTCAATCTCGTTTTTAAAATTCAACATTGTAACAGTACAGGTGTTCTTATGAACATTCTAAGAAAAAGTTTATTTTTGGTTTTTCTACTGGAATACTAATTTCAACAAAGTTATCAGCATAAATGATATCTAAACCTTCGCAGTTTGTATGAAGTAAGCGATGAACAACAAATTCAATTTCAGTATCTTTCACACGACGCTTACGATTGATAATAACAATATCTTTGTGAGTAGCAGCATCTTCATAAATAACGGTTGTTTGACCTAATGAATACACTTTTACGAAAAATGCATCCGTATTAGCTAGTTGTTCTTTAACAAGTTTTTAAATGACTATTTGTAATATCAATTAACTTCATTTTCATACACCCTTTACTGTAATCTCTTTCTACTATTATACTCTTATTTTCTGAAAAATTCATTATTTAAATTCATAAAAAGCTTTTATTGAAGATAAAGTAAGTAAATGATGATATTATTAAAAATATGAATAGAAAATAGTTGTTAAAATTATAAAAACATGGTAACCTAACTTAATGAGAGGAGTGTATACGTTTGCTAGTCCTACTAGTAATTGTTACAATCCTTAATAAAAATTTTATTTTTAAAAGGAGTTTTTATGGAAAAGAAAGAATATCACGTAATTGCAGAAACAGGAATTCACGCTCGTCCAGCGACATTATTAGTTCAAACAGCTAGCAAATTTGCTTCAGATATTCAATTAGAATACAAAGGTAAATCTGTTAACTTAAAATCAATCATGAGGCGTTATGTCATTAGGTGTTGGTCAAGGTGCTAACGTAGTTATTACAGCTGAAGGTGAAGATGCAGCAGACGCAATTGCTGGAATCGATGAAACAATGAAAAAGAAGGATTAGCTGAGTAGTATGAAACCAACTTTTACAAGGGTATTGCAGCCAGTGATGGGTATTGCAATCGCAAAGAGTTTATACATTAACTGAACCAGATTTAAGCTTTACAAAAGTTAGTGTAGAAGACACAGATAAAGAAATCTCTCGTTTAGAAGAAGCTTTAGCAGTTTCAACAAAAAGATTGAATTAATCAAAGAAACAGCATTAAAAATTTAGGAGAAGAAGAAGCTCAAGTATTTGAAGCTCACTTGATGGTATTAAGTGACCCTGAATTAGTAGGCCAAGTAAAAGATGCGATTACTTCTCAAAAAGTTAATGCAGAACATGCCTTGAAAGAAGTTTCAGATATGTTTATCAGCATTTTTGCTGGAATGGAAGATAATCCATACATGCAAGAACGTCAGCTGATATTCGTGACGTTTCAAAAACGTATTTTAGCGAATTTATTAGGTGTTAAAATCCCTAGCCCAGCAACTATTAAAGATGAAGTAGTAGTTGTTGCTGGAGACTTAACTCCAAGTGATACAGCACAATTAAATCGTAAATATGTTAAGGCGTTCGTAACTGATATCGGTGGACGTACTTCTCACTCAGCGATTATGGCTCGTTCATTAGAAATTCCTGCAATTGTAGGTACAAAAGAAATTACGTCATTAGCTAAAGATGGTGATTTAATCATTATTGACGGTTTATCAGGAGATGTATTTTTAAATCCTTCTGAAGATGTAGTTGCTGAATACCGTGCTAAGGCAGAAGCATTTGCAGCGCAACAAGCTGAATGGGAAAAATTAAAAGATGCTGACACATTTACAAAAGATGGTCATCAAGTTGAATTAGCAGCAAACATTGGAACTCCAAAAGATTTAGAAGGAGTCATCAATAATGGTGCTGAAGGTATTGGTTTATACCGTACTGAATTCTTATATATGGATTCTCATGACATGCCAACTGAAGAAGACCAATTTGAAGCTTATAAAGCTGTATTAGAAGGAATGAATGGTAAACCAGTTGTTGTTCGTACAATGGACATCGGTGGAGATAAAGAATTACCATACTTACCTTTTACCACACGAAATGAATCCATTCTTAGGATATCGTGCGATTCGTATTTCATTAAATGAACCTGAAATGTTCCGTACTCAATTACGTGCATTATTACGTGCATCAGTTTATGGTAAATTACGTATCATGTTCCCAAATGATTGCGACATTAAATGATTTCCGTGGACAAAAGCATTATTATTAGAAGAAAAAGCTAAATTAGTTGCTGAAGGTGTTGCAGTTAGCGATGATATCCAAGTGGGAATTATGATTGAAATTCCTGCAGCAGCAGTATTAGCACATCAATTTGCTAAAGAAGTTGATTTCTTCAGTATTGGAACAAATGACTTAATCCAATACACAATGGCTGCTGACCGTATGAATGAACGCGTTTTCATACTTATACCAACCATATAATCCATCAATCTTAACATTAATTAAACATGTTATTGATTCAGCACATAAAGAAGGTAAATGGGGCTGGAATGTGTGGAGAAATGGCTGAGATCAAACAGCTGTACCATTACTTGTTGGTTTAGGCTTAGATGAGTTCTCAATGTCTGCATCAAGCGTATTAAAAACACGTAGCTTAATTTCTAAATTAACATTAGAAGAAATGAAAAGCTTTAGCAGATAAAAGCAATCAATGAATGTGCAACTGTACAAGAAGTTGAAGCTTTTAGTTGAAGAAGCAGTTTCAAAATTATAATGTGAAATAATGAGGAGTGAAAGAAATCTCACTCTTTTGTTTTTAACGATGTATATGTCGATAAGCAAAATAATCGACTAAGATTCTTAAATTTGAGACAATTATTTTTGATATTAAAGATTAAAGGAGAAGTATCATGATTGAATTAGGAATTAGTACTTTTGGTGAAAACAACTAAAATTGAAGAAACAGGCATTACTCCTACACATGATGAACGCATTCGTGAATTAATAGAAGAGATGAAATTAGCAGATGAAGTAGGTTTGGATATTTATGCGATTGGTGAGCATCATCGTAAAAGATTTTGCGGTTTCTGCGCCGAAATAATATTAGCAGCAGGAGCAGCTGTTACAAAAGAATATTAAATTAAGTTCAGCAGTAACAGTATTATCTTCTACTGATCCAGCCACAGTGTATCAACAATTTGCAACTATTGATGCCATTTCAAATGGACGAAGTGAAATAATGGTAGGACGTGGCTCTTTTTACAGAATCGTTCCACTGTTTGGTTATAGTTTATCCAATTATGAAGAATTATTTGATGAAAAATTGGAGATGCTTGAAAAATTAAGGAAGAAGAAATATTAGATTGGCAAGGGAAGTTGACTCAAACAGTTAATCATAGAGAGTATATCCACGTGCTGTCCAAGAAGATTTTCCGATTTGGGTAGCAACTGGTGAAATGCAGAATCTACCGTTAAAATTGCACAAAAGGGTTGCCGATTGCGTATGCTATTATTGGTGGAAAGTATGAGAATTTTAAAGGATTAATAAATTATTATAAAAATTGAATTGCATCAGGTCACTCTGAAAAACAATTAAAAGTAGCATCTCATTCTTGGGGATTTATTGCTGAAACAGATGAAGAAGCGATTCAAAATATTTCCATCCAACTAAAAAGTTGTCGATGCAATTTCAAAAAGACCGTCCATTTTGGCAACCATTAACATTTGAACAATATTTATCAAATGTTAGTCCAGAAGGAGCAATGCTAGTTGGTAGCCCTGATACAGTAGCTAAAAATTAATTAAAATGATTGAAGTGTTGAGGTTAGAACCGTTTTATGTTGCATTTACCTTTAGGGCTCTATGCAACATGAAGATATTTTAAAAAGCAATTAAATTATTTGGACGAGGTAGCTCCAAAAAGTACGAGCATATTTTGAAAAATAAATAGATAAATCATATAGGAAGTATCTATTCAGAATATTTAAGAGATAAAGGGTGTTTAGCGAATAGCTTTAGTTAAATGATTTTGTCATTGCATGACAGATTTTCAAAAGAGTATAATGAGAGAAATGTGTTAATAGGGGTGTTCTTATGAAAAAGATCAAATATTTAGGTTAGTATTTACAGCCATTTTAATTTCAATAATTATTTTACAAAGTTTTATTCCGTTTTTAGGAATTTACCATTACTCGTCATTGATATTACGATTATTCATATTACAGTGATTATTGGTGTTGTATAATGGGATGGCAAACGGGATTATTACTAGGAACGGTTTGGGGTGTATGCTCTTTTATTCGAGCATTTACTTCAGGAAGTGCCATTAGTTTATTAGTGTTTACAAATCCTTTAATTGCAATTGTTCCTCGTGCACTAGTTGGATTACTTTTCCGGACTACTTTTTCGTAGCCTTACAAAAAGTTATTTCATCTAGTCATTTGAGAATGAGTATTGTAGGAGCTTTTGGAAGCTTATTAAACACAACTCTAGTATTATCTTTAATTTATTTCCTATAGGAAATCAATATGCTGAAAAAAATTACAAAAACTCTTGGAGAATTACCAGTATTTTTAATGACGATTGTTGGAACAAATGGTGTTCCAGAAGCTATTACTTCTGCTATTATTGTACCAGTTGTGGGTGGAGTTCTTTTAAAATTAATGGAAAAACGGAGAATGAAAAATGCTTAATCAAAAAGAAAGTAGCCGTGTATGTTACAGGAGGAATTGCAGCATATAAAAGCTCTTTATTTGTAAGATTATTAATCAAAGAAGGTGCACAAGTAAAAAGTTGCAATGACTCAATCAGCTATCAATTTGTTTCACCTTTTGACGTTTCAAGTATTAACGAAAAGAAAAAAAGTAATGGTGGATACTTTTGATGAAAAATGATCCATCAGTTGTTCAACATATTCATTTTGCAGACTGGAGTGAATTAGCGATTGTGATTCCGGCTACAGCTAATACAATTGCAAAGATGGCAAATGGAATTGCTGATAATTTTGTGACAAGTGCATACTGCAACAACAGCTCCTAAAGTGATTGTTCCTGCTATGAATGAACATATGTGGGAAAAATCCAGCTACAGTAAGAAATTGTACCCAATTACAAAAAGAAGGTGTTCATTTCATTGAACCAGCTGTGGGTTTCTTAGCAGAAGGATATTCAGGAAAAGGAAGATTACCTGAACCTGAGGAAGTGCTTCAACAAATAAAAGAAATGAATTTGTTTGATCAAGAAGAACAGCCATTATTAGGAAAAAAAGTTTTAATTACAGCAGGTGGAACGAAAAGAAAAGAATTGATCCAGTTCGCTATATTTCGAATGATTCTTCCGGGAAAATGGGGTATGCATTAGCAGAAGATGCTGTTAAAAAGGAGCAGAAGTTATTTTTAATTTCATGCGACAACCGCTTTACCTGTTCCTAAAGGAGTGAAAATTGAGTATATGGAATCTGCTAGAGACATGCAAGAAAAAGTATTGAATCATTTTTCATCAGTAGATATTGCTATTATGGTAGCTGCGGTATCAGATTATCGAGTAAAAAGAACCAGCAACTCAAAAAAATAAAAACAGATGATGAAGATGAAATTACTTTAACTCTAGTCAAAAATCCAGATATTTTAAAACAATTAGGAAGTTTGAAAAAAGAAGGGCAAAACAGTAATCGGATTTGCAGCAGAAACTCATCAAGTCATTGAGTTTGCCAAACAAAAGCTTGTTAAGAAGAATGCAGATTTTATTATGCAAATGATGTTTCAGATCAATCAATTGGTTTTTGGTGCTGATATGCATCAAGTAACCATTCTATCAAAAACAGGTGAAGAAATTTTATTGCCGAAAAGTTTCTAAACAGTTATTAGCAAAAGAAATTTGGAAGAATTTAATTCAGCATTTATAAAAAAATTAAATAAAAAGGACTTTTCTAATCTAGCATAGTTTAACTCTATGACTATATGAAAAGTCTTTTTATTAGCAATCAAGGAAAGCAAAAGGAAGATTGCCAAAAAATATAAAGAAAAATCTCAGAAAACTTCCCTTGTTTTTATTAAAAAAACTGTGGAAAGCTATTCCGGTGGTCGAATTTGTGCTATAATGATGAAGGTTTATTAGGCATGAGAGGAGTAGATATGAAAACAGAACATCAAATGCCAGAATTTATGAGAAATCATTATACTTTAAAAAAGCATTAGAAGTATTGCAAAAAGAAAAAAAGCGACGTTGTTTTTCAAACGTCTTTTTGACATCTGTTTGTCATTAATGCTTTTAGTAGTATTATCGCCAGTCTTTTTAGTTTTAAGTATTTGTATTAAGCTAGAAGATGGTGGACCTATCTTTTATCGACAGCAAAGAATTACGACATATGGAAGAGTATTTAGAATTTTTAAATTCCGTACAATGGTAATGAATGCTGATAAAATGGGGCCATTAGTAACTAAGGATAATGATTCAAAATTACAAAAATTGGGAGAAAAATTAGAAGTTTCCGTTTAGATGAAGTACCACAATTGATTAATGTGTTAATTGGAGATATGAGTTTTTGTAGGAACTCGTCCTGAAGTACAGAAATACGTAGATGCCTATTCTGAAGAAATGATGGTTACATTATTGTTAGCAGGAATCACTTCAAAATCAAGTATTGAGTTTAGAAATGAAGCAGATAAAAATTTCTAAATGGATGGATCAAGGATTAACAGCAGATGAAGCGTATATCCAAAAGATTCTTCCAGAAAAATGCATATAATATCGATTATATTGAAGAAGTAAGTGTTGCTAACGATATAAAAGTAATGCTTCAAACTGTATTTGCTGTTTTAAAATAGTAAATAAACAATCGGAGGTTAAGAGACATGATTAGAAATATTCCATTTTCACCACCAGATATTAGCAATCAGATGAATTGAATTAGTAACAGAAGTGCTTAAATCTGGTTTGAGCTACAACTGGACCAAAAACAAAAAGAGTTTGAAAGACAATTAGCAGCTTATTTAGGAACGGATAAAACAGTTTGTTTAAATTCAGCAACAGCTGCATTGGAATTAGCTTTACGAGTATTAGGAATTGGTGAAGGAGACGAAGTTATCGTTCCTGCTTATACTTATACAGCTTCATGTAGTGTAATCGAACATGTTGGAGCAACTCCAGTATTAGTAGATATTCAAGAAAACCACTATGAAATGAGTTATGATTTATTAGAACAAGCGATTACTCCAGCGACTAAAGTGATTATTCCAGTTGAATTAGGTGGAGTTCCTTGCGATTATACTCGTATTTTTGAAGTAGTAGAAAAGAAAAGATTTATTTTCAGCAAATAATGCACTTCAAAGCTCACTTTAATCGAATCATTGTAGTTTCAGATTCAGCTCATGCGATGGGAACAACAATTAATGGATTATCAGTTGCTCAAGTGGCTGACTTTGCTTCTATTCATTCATGCAGTTAAAAATTTAACAACTGCTGAAGGTGGCTGCATTACTTGGAATCCTAAGAATGGATTAGATGATGAAGAAATTTATCGAGCTTTCCAAATTTATTCCTTACATGGACAAACAAAAGATGCCTTAGCGAAGACAAAACCAGGTTCATGGGAATATGATATTGAAATTCCAGGGTATAAGTGCAACATGGCAGATATTATGGCTGCTATTGGTTTAGCTCAATTAGAGCGCTATGAAGGGATTTTTAAATCGTAGAAAAGAAATCGTAAACCAATTAGATGCTGGGTTAAAATCTGAACTTATTCAAGTTTTACCACATCAAACAGATCACTATGAATCTTCAAGACATTTATATATTACAAGAGTAAATGGAGCTTCTTACGAACAAAGAGGTTTGATTATTGAAAAATGGCGAGCGTGGTATTTCATGTAATGTGCATTATAAGCCATTGCCATTATTAACAGCCTATAAAAATTTAGGATTCGATATTAAAGATTATCCTAATGCTTATCGTTATTTTTGAAAATGAAGTTACCTTACCATTACACACTTTACTAACGGACGAAGATATTCAATATATTATTCAAAACTATAAAAGAAGTCGTTCAAGAAGTATTAGAAGCTAATGATGGAGTAAGGAGAAGTGTAGATGAATAATCGATTAAAAATTTTTATTACTATTCGTATTAGACTCAATCATTGTATTAGGGTTCTGTATTTTTAAGTTTTAGACTTGTAACAGAAGGGCTTATTCGTAATATACATGCCTTAACAGTTCCAGCATTATTATCTTTAGCAACTTATTATGTATTTTTCCTATTTCTTAAATTTATATTGGAGAGATTGGGAATATGCAGTGTTTATGAAGTCATTACTGTTGTTAAAATGTGTCAGTGCTGCAGTAATTGTTTCGACAATTGCAGGAATTGTCTGGTTTAAAAACATTAGTAACTTGGCAATTTGTAGTAGTGTTATAGCTTCTACTAGTTTGTGCTATTGGAGGCGTACGTCTATCAATGCGTATTTTTAGAGAATACTTTGTGGATAATGTCGTTATGGAAAATGCAAAACCAACATTAATTGTTGGTGCTGGAGCCTGCAGGGACATTATTAGTTCGCCAAATGTTAATGCATCCAAAAATGAGAATGATGCCAGTTGCCTTGTTGATGATGATTCAGAAAAACAAAGAAAAGATATTTACGGTGTTCGTATTTTAGAACTACAAAGATATCGAAAAATTGTTCAACAAAATGGGCATTACAAAAGTGGTTATTGCGATGCCTTCATTACAAATAAAAACTTAATGAAGTTTATGATTTAGCTCGTAAAACAGGAGCAGAATGTGTAATTCTTCCAAATATTGATGAAGTTATGTCCGAAAATTTACATGTACAACAATTAAGGAATGTTGAAATTGAAGATTTACTTGGACGAGATCCAGTTGAATTGGATCAAACGTTAATTGAAAAAACAATTACGTGGAAAACGAATTTTTAGTAACTGGAGCAGGTGGATCAATCGGTTCTGAAATTTGTAGACAAGTTTCTTCATTCCGTCCAAAAGAATTAATTATTTTAGGACATGGAGAAAATAGTATTTATCAATTAAATATGGAATTACTTGGAAAATATGCAGAACATTTTAGAATTACGCCTGTCATTGCGGATGTTCAAGATAAGAAAAACGTCTTTTCAGTGATGGAAAAATACCGTCCAGATGTTGTGTATCATGCTGCTGCACATAAACATGTACTCTAATGAAATTAATCCAAGAAGCAGTAAAAAATAATATTTTAGGAACACGAAATGTTGCAGAAAGCTGCTAATCATGCTAAAGTAAAAACATTTGTAATGATTTCTACGGATAAAAGCTGTTAATCCACCAAATATTATGGGGGCAACAAAACGATTATGTGAAATGATTGTTCAAGATATGGCAACAAAGAGTGAATCAACGAAATATGTAGCTGCACGTTTTCGGAAATGTATTAGGATCAAGAGGTTCTGTTATTCCATTATTTAAGAAACAAATTGCAAAAGGTGGGCCAATTACAGTAACTCATCCAGATATCGTTCGTTACTTTATGACGATTCCAGAAGCAGCACAATTAGTAATTCAAGCTGGATCTCTTGCACGTGGAGGAGAAATTTTTGTATTAGATATGGGCAAGCCAGTTCGTATTGTTGATTTAGCGAAAAATCTAATCCGTTTATCAGGTTACAGTGAAGATGATATTGAAATTAAATTTACTGGATTACGTCCTGGTGAGAAAAATGTATGAAGAGTTATTGAATGAGGGGAAATTATCCAAAACAAATTTTTCCTAAAATTCATATTGGGATTGCAGATAATTCAAAAATTGATCGTATATGACTTTATTGAAAAATTTGAAAATTATTCAGAACAAGAATTACATGATGAATTGATTGATATTGCGAATAAAAAGAAATAAAATGAGAAGGCTGGACAATGCTCCAGCCTTCTCTCATAAACACAGATTAAGGAGAAATTATGTTGGTTTCAGTATCAATTAGCGCTTATAACGAAGAAAAATTATTTACCAGCAATTTTTGAAAAGTTTAGTACATCAAAACTTTATCCACATAAACAAATTGAAAATTGTTTTAATTAATGCGATGTCAACAGACCGAACAAGATTTAATGAATGAATTTCAAGAAAAGTATCAACATGAATTTTATGCAATTAAGATTTTTGATAATCCAAAGAAAACATTAAATACAGGTTTTAAATTTAGGGTTTAAACATTCCGATGGAGATTGTTATTTAAAAATTGATGCTCATTCTCATATTCCAGAAGATTTCATTGAAAATAATGTAGATGTGATTGAAAGAGGAGAAAGAGTTTGTGGGGAAGAAGACCAACGATTGTTGAAACAGATGATGAATTAGCAAAAACATTACATATTGTTGAAGAATCAGCATTAGGTAGTAGCATTGCTAACTACCGAAAAAGGGAGATGAGAGTCGTTATGTCGATTCTGTATTCAAGGTATGTATCATAAAGAAGTTATAGATAAAGTTGGATATTTTGACGAAAAGTTAGTTCGTACCGAAGATAATGAGTTTCATTATCGTATTCGTAAAAATGGATTTAAAATTTGGTATGATACTTCAATTGAATCTTTCCAATATATTCGCCTCAACCTACACTAAAAATGTTAAAACAAAAATATGGAAATGGTTATTGGATTGGATTAATCAAGTCATGTTTGCCGTGAATGTTTATCTTTATTCCATTTTATACCGGGTATTTTTGTAAGTACTTTTATTAACAACTATTTTTAGTTGCAGGGATTTCAGTATTGCCATTCTTCCTATTGGTGAGTATTTATTTATTATCGATTATCGGATTATCGATTTTTGAAATTTCGACACATTCGTTTCATATCACTCGATTATTGATTCCACTATGATGATTTCAGTTCATATTTCTTATGGAATAGGAACAATTCGTGGATGGATAGAAGGATTTTGGTGGAAGAAAACATATTATGAGAATAATGAGTAGAAATAATGTTAAAAAGTATTAAATCTTAGCTCATGAAACAGAAAAATTATGATATAATAAAATTGATTGTAAATATAAGAGAGGTTGAAAAATTGAGCAGATTAGAAAATCATATTCATGAGAAAATTTTAAAAAATAAAAAGATGGATAATTTTTATTATAATATTAGCTATAATTCTTTTAACCAGTATTGGACTCTATATTCGTGCTAGATTGGCAAAAACTGAGAGTACAATACATCAAAAAGTAGAGACAGTTAATTTACGAGATAAAGAAATTCAGGATACAGATAGTTTTTCAGTGCTTTTATTAGAATTGATAATGGTGCATATGGTCGTGGAACAGAAGTTGGTCGTAGTGATACGATGTTAATTGTAACGGTAAATGAAAAATTAGGAAAGACAACAATAGTAAGTATTCCGCGTGATTCATATACAGAAATAATTGGTTATGGAACAAATGATAAGATAAATCATGCTTATGCATTTGGAAAAGAAACTATGTCCATTAATAGTGTTCAAAATATGCTAAATATCCCAATAGATTATTATGTAACAGTTGATATGGGAGGATTAATAGAGATTAGTTGATGCAGTAGGGTGGATTAGATATTACTCCAATTTTAACTTTCACATATGAAGATGAATCATTTACTGAAGGAGTCGACAGACACGTAGATGGAGAAGCTGCTAAGATATGCAAGAATGCGTTATGATGATCCAGAAGGAGATATGGGACGTCAAAAACGTCAACAGTATGTGATTCAGAAATTATTAGAAAAATTATTAAATATTACTTCTGTAACACGCTATGAAGAAATTTTAAAAACTTTAGAAAAATCAGTTCGAACAAACTTTTACTATAGATAAAGTTACTATCTATTAAAAATAATTATTCTAATGCACTAGCTAATTTTGAAAGTGATACAATTAGTGGATCTGGTACAATGATTGGTGGCATATATTACTTTGTTGTTCCTGAGGAAGAAAAATTCGTATTTCCAATGTTTTACGTGAAAGTCTAGAGTTAGAAAAAGTAGATACTCTAAAACATATTGAAACTAAGGAAAAACAAACAGTTCCTGATGTTAAGAATCATCAACCTTCAAATTCTTCATTTTATCAAGAAGAAATTAAAGATACTTATGTTGAACCTGCATATGTACCACCAGTAAAAAAACACAAAAAGCAGCTCCGGTAACTCCAACGCAATCGAGATTCAACAACAGCTGTTCAGAAAAATGATGATAAAAAAAGTTGAAACTACAGTAAGTACTCAAACTACTCAACCAACTACTGTAGCACCAACTACTGTAGCACTCAACTAGAACTCAACAAAACTCTGCAGTAACAACACCTGCAACAAGTAATACAACAGTTGCTCCTAAGCAGGCTGCTCCTGAAGTGAAAAAATAAAAATAATCAATAAGCAAAAATATTTTAAAGAATTTGAGGAAATAAAATGGTAGAAAATACTGATTTTGGTCTTCGTTCTAAAGAAGACAGAAAAAGGTAAAAATATTATTTACTTTTATATTAATTGCTGCATTATTAGTTGGAGCTCAATAATTTTTGCAGATAAATTAAATTTATTTCATCATACGATTCATCAAATTACTCATGATGTTGGGAATCGTACAGAAGAAGAAGCAAATGAAATTATCGAAAATGCTAAACCAATTAATATTTTGTTATTAGGGATTGATAATGGTGCTTATGGAAGAACAGAAGAAGATGGTAGAAGTGACACTATGCTTTTTATTAACTGCAAATCCTAGTGAAAAGAAAGCACAATTATTAAGTATTCCTCGGGATACGTACACAGAAATTGTTGGCTTAAATACTTATGATAAAATCAATCATGCATATGCATATGGACATGCTAAAATGGCTATTAATTCTGTTGAGAAATTATTTGATACAACAATAGATTTTATATGGAAATTAATATGTCAGGGTTAATGGAATTTATAGATGCAGTAGGTGGGATTGAAGTAACAAGTCCTTTAACATTTACTTATGAAGAGCGTTCTTTTGTGGAAGGAAAAACGGAACTACTGGATGGAGAAAAGTGCTTTACGTTTTGCAAGAATGCGTTATGATGATCCTGAAGGTGACTATGGACGTCAAAAACGTCAAAAGAATAGTCATTGAACAATTGAGTGGGAAAAATTAATGTCTTTTAAATCAATTACGAATTTTGAAAATTATGAATGCTGTAAAAATAATGTAAAAACAGATATTCCAATTGGAAAAATTATGGCATTAAAAATACTTATGGACCATCGTTTGAACATTTAGAACAAGCTTTTATGGAAGAGCGTTCATTATTATTACCGAATTCTATTGGGGAAGAAATTTACTACTCTTATGCAACAGATGAAGAGTTACTAGAAAAAATCAAATTTAATTCGTAAATATTTAGGACAAAAACTGTGACAACTTATCCATTATTGCAACAGAGAGAGACTTATTACATTTAACTACACCATAGAAAGAAGGAAAATAAATGATCTACGCTGGAATACTAGCTGGGGAACAGGAACTCGTATAGGGATTCAAGATATGCCTAAACAGTTTTTTAACATTAGGAAACCAATTATTATGCATACCGTTGAGAAATTCCTATTTGTTCCAGATATTGATATTATTTATGTAGCAGTTCATCCAAATTGATGACTTATTTTGAAGATTTAATTCATAAATATGTTCCAACACAAAAGAAAAATTCGTGTTGTTTCTGGTGGAAAAGATAGAAAGCGATAGTATTATGAATATTATTCATGATATTCAAGAAAAATCTGATGAAACGACAGATGATATTTTTAATTACTCATGATGCAGTTCGACCATTTGTTTCATATCAGAATGATTCAAGAAAATATTGCTGCAATGAAAGAGTATGATGTAGCAGATACAGTAGTTCTTGCAAATGATACAATTGTTGAATCTGTAGATGGAAAAGTTATTTCATCTATTCCAAATCGTACACATATGTATCAAGGACAAACACCACAAACGTTTAAAATTCAAGCATTTGTAAATATTTATGAATCAATGGAAGAAGATGTGAAACAAATTTTTAACAGATGCTTCGTAAAGTATTTGTATTAAATAATACTCCTGTTGGATTAGTTCAAGGGAATATTCAAATATTAAAATTACTACAGTAACGGATTTTAAAAATTGCTGAAGCAATGTTGGGAGAGATCTAGTGATTAATCGAGTATATCAATTGATTCGTCCGCATTATTTTTCTGTAAAATATGAAGACGTTGAAATGGAACAAGAAGATACAGTAGTTGTTCGACCAAATTATATTGCACTTTGCCATGCAGACCAACGATATTTTCAGGAACGACCACCTAAAATTTTACAAAAAGAAATTGCCGATGGCGTTAATTCATGAATGTTGTGGGATTGTTGTTAGTGATGCTTCCGGAACGTATAAAGCTGGAGATAAGGTTGTCATGATTCCAAACCAACCTCAAAAGAATTTGAAGAGGGAACAGAATTTTATGAAAACTATGTGACAGGTGGTTATTTCCGTTCAAGTGGACATGATGGATTTATGAGAGAATTTGCACAATTCCTAAAAATCGTGTAGATTAAATATGAACAATTCCATCAAAAGTGGCTGCGATTACAGAATTTGTTTCCGTTGGGATTCATGGAATTACAAGAATGAAACAAGTAGCACATTCAAGAAGAGATCGTATTGTGGTATGGGGTTCTGGAAGTCTAGCTTATGTTGCAACTCTTGCAAAGAGAAGTTTTCCTAATTCAACGATTATTGTAGTTGGGAAAAATCATGATAAATTACGTTTGTTCTCTTTTGCAGATGAAGTGTATGATGTGAGTGAAATTGAAGATGGTTTCACGTTTGATCCATGCTTTTTGAATATGTTGGTGGAACGAGGAACTCAAGAAAGCTTATCGAGATATTATTAAACATATTAAACCTCAAGGTGCAGTTGTCATGATGGGGGTTAGTGAATTTGAAGTTCCATTAAATACTAGGGATATTTTTAGAAAAAGGATTAACTTGGGTCAGTAGTTCACGCTCAGGACGTGAAGATTTTTGAAGGAGCGGTTCAAATGATGGAACGTCCTCAAGTACATTCAAAGATTGAATTTAATTATTCATGAGATCAAATAAAATTTCAAGATATCCAAGATATTTATCATTTCTTTGAAGAAGATACAGTTACACCATTTAAGACAGTTGCAAAAATGGGATATTAATAATGAGGTGAAATCATGGAACCACTTCAAGAGAAGTGTTTAGAAATGGCAGAGTATTTCGTTCAATTTTGTAAAGAAAATGATTTACTTTGTTACTTATGTGGTGGAGGAGCAATTGGAACTCTACGACATAAAGGATTTATTCCTTGGGATGATGACTAGATTTCTTCATGCAAGAAAAGATTATAGAAAAATTGCTCAGTTACTGGCACAAAAAAGCTGATAGTCGTTATCAGCTATCTAAAAAGCAATGAAAAATTATATTGATCGTAATTTATTTATTACGATAGAGAGATACTCAAACGACATGTATCAAACCCTATCAACAAGATTTGGATATTCCACATGGATTAGCCTTTGGATGTGCTTCCGTTAGATTATTATCCAGCTAATGAGCTATCACGAAAAAAACAAGTGATAGCTGCTTTAGTCTATTCATTATTTTGTGCCCAAACTATTCCAGAAAAGCATGGTGGGATTATGAAGTGGGGAAGTCAAGCTTTTGATTAACGCTTATTCCTTCTAAAAACTTCGTTATAAAATTTGGAAAAAGCTGAAGCTGAAATGACAAAATATACAAAGAAGAAAGTGATGGGATTACTGAACTTTGTTCTGGAGCCATACTATATGAAGAAAAAGTATCCAATTTCAAGTTTTGAGGACGCTTTATGGCTTCCTTTTGAAGAAACGAGATTACCAATTCCAATTGGATATGATGCTTATTTAAAAACTGCTTTTGGAGATTATATGACACCACCACCAGTAGAAAAAACAAGTAGCTCATCATGATGCAGTTCTTGTAGATTTTGAGAGAAGAGCTATACACATTATAAAGGTGAATATTATGGCAGATAAGAAAAGTACTTTTTCATGTGGTCATTCTCATTAGGAGGAGGCGCTGAAAAATTTTTATCTACTATTGTATCAAATTTAGATTTAGATAAAATATCAAATCGATATTTTAGAAATGGAACATTTTGATAAAGGATATGAAGCTGTTCCGGAAGGGTACGAATTTTAAAACCGTACAAAAAGAAAAATATGGACGATTAGTAGAAGCAATTTTATGGCGTTTAGAATCTATTTCCCATATTTAGTTAGAAAATGGTTGATCAAAGATGACTATGATATTGAAGTATCCTTTACAATTATGAATCCAACTTTTCCTTTTTCTAAAAGAAAAGAAGTAAAATTGCTTGGATTCATGGAAGTATCAGAAGCATTTTGAGGAGAATCAATCACATTATCGTAAAAACCATTTTTGAACAATTGAGCCATGCAGATAAAAATTATTGCTATTTCTACAAGAGAATCGATTGAAACAGTTTATCCAATGTTTAAAAATAAAATTCAAACGATTTATAATGGGTATATTTTACCCTCTCTTTTGAAAAATCACAAGAAGTTGCCCCAGTTACCTGTGGAACAAAATAGCATTTGTGTCATAGGACGTTTAGAAGATTTAAAAGGTACTGATCATGTGTTAGAAGTCTTTACTACATTACAACAAGAATTGTCTGATGTTCATTTATACTATATTGGAAGTGGAGAGCAGGAAAAATTCTTAAAAAGAAGAAGTAGAACGTCTTAAATTGCAGAATAAGGTTCATTTTTTGAGGCTATCAAAAATCCTTATTCTATTTTTGAAACAAGCTAAAGTTCTATTGTCATTATCGAAAACAAGAAGGTTTTTCAGGAGCTGTTGTTGAAGCAGTGACTCTAGGAATTCCTTTTTGTTTCTAGCAATGTAGGTGGAGCAGAAGAACTATCTGCTGAAGGACAATTTGGAGAAGTTATTGAGTCTGATCAGGAAGCTATCAATGCTTTAAAGGGATTATATTACTGGAGATAAAGAATTTCTGAATCTATTCAGAATTTATTAAAATATTTACTGTTGAAAAACAGCTACAACAAATAGAGGATTTATTTCAATCATCTAAAGAAGAAAGGAGTTAGATAGATGCCGGATTCTTTAAGAAAAACTTCATGCAGTAATCACAACTCTTGCTATGGTATATCCATCGTTTTTATTTGATTTATTTAAATAATCATCATTTAGAACTTTATTATATACTGTTGTAATGGTTTTTATTGCACATACGTTATTTTGTTTTTCATCATTTAAAATATCAATTAATTCATGCCTTGTTTTATATGACAATTTTGTACTTTTTATTTTTCAAGACCATTAATTGATTATTTAAGAATTGGAAGTTTTGAGACTACCAACAAAGACGCCTATGTATTTCACTTTTTAATATTATTTCTAGTATCTTTACTAGGATTATGGTTAGGGTGGAATGATAGGTGTTAGATATTTTATTCGAGAAACCTGTTGATGAAACTTCTTATAATCGATTAATTTTACAAGTTCGAAGAGTTTCAATAGCGGTATTTTGGATAACATATCCTTTTTATGTATTAAGATTACTGGAACGCTTTAATATTTTAGATTACAAACTACATATTATGGCTATTATGCGAATTTTACAAGTAAATTATACTTTATATATATTGTCTGCTTTTATGTTTTATGCACTATGTGTCTATTTAGCAACGAAACCTTCTAAAAGTCATCTATTTTTATACTTGGTTTATATGTTGTATCAAATCTTATTCATTTTAGTAATAGGCACGAGAAATCCGTTTATTTTAAGTTTATTATTTGCCTTTTGTTTATTTCTTTATGCGTCATTACTCTGATAAAAAGAAATTTGGCTTGGACGTAGAGAAAAATTGCATTAGGAGTTGGTACACCAGTCTTTAATGCTTGCGATGGGGACTATGAACTATATTCGAGATGGAGCACAGTTGAAGTTCGATAGTATCTTTGCCTTATTAGTCGATTTTGTTATAAACAAGGAACGAGTTTTGGAGTTTTAGCTAGAGGTTATTTATATCGAAGTAGTTTACCATATGAGAAATGAGAAATTTTACATTTGGTCCAATTATTGATTATTTTTATCGAGGAAATATAGGAATTAATTTAGTAGGGACTACTAGCTTTTAAAACTACAACAAATAGTATTGAACTGGCTTTAGAAAGTAATAGTTATGCTCATAATATTTCATATCTTGTTTTAAAACAGGAATATTTAGATGGTCATGGTATTGGAAGTAGTTATATGATGGAAATCTATACAGATTATGGTTTTATAGGATTATTTATTACGAGTTGTATTTTAGGGTTTATTTTGTGCATTTAATAAATTCTGCTTATCGAAAAACATTACTTGGATTTACCGTATCGTTACTAGTTCTTGGAATTTATTTTTATGGCAGAAAGTAGTTTCTCAGAAAGTTTCTTTAGTTTGTTTACTATGCAATTTTGGGTAGTCATAATATTTGATTTTCTTAATTTCTTATTTGATGAAGAAACCGATTTATCATACAACATTAGCAAGGATGGTTATATACATGTTTGAAAATTATTCATTAGCTGATTTATTAGCTAATTTAAAGAAAAAAGAAAAATGGAATGCAATTGCAGTGATTGTCTTATTTCTCTTTAATGGCATTACCAATGAGTTATAAAGCGATTACTTCAAAAATCAGTTGTAAAAATAGTACAAGTTACTCAAGTTATCTGATTTATAAAATTAATGCACCTGAAAAGAATTTAATATAGAAGCTAAATAATAATAAAAATCAATTTAGTTACTTCTATTCTAAATTAATTAGTTCAAATATGAATGGCGCTATTTGTTTAATGATTCAACGGATCAAGAAGTTTCAAAAATATGCTGGAGAAATTGCTAGTAATAGCGACTCAATTAAGAAATTCAGATACAGATTTTTGGGATAAGAAAATTATCGTAGCTTCATTGGGTGATTATACAGGAGTATCAGTTAAAGCTCTAACAACAAGTCCAGCTTTAAATCAATTAATTGAGAGAAAAGTTGATGCTTTAATGAATAGTTATAAAAGATGCATTTCAAAGATGTTACAATTAATAAATTGGAAACTGTTAATTCTCAAGAAGTTGGTGGAAGTGAAACAACAGTATCAAATTTTAGTCTTAAAACAATTAGTGTTAAGAAATGTTGTTGTTTTTATTTTAGCAGATTCATTGTTGTCTTTATTAACTTTGTTTGGTATTTATTTCAATCCAACAATGAATCGCGTAGGAGATTTTAGAAAATACGATATTCATCAAGTGTTTGAAATTGAAAATACGGAAGTATTACGTCAATTAATTCGCTATAAAAAGAAAAGTCTTGGAGAGTTTTGCTGTTGTCACTTCAAGCAAAGATATCGCAAAACAATGGAACAAAAAGATTCAAGATGTTACGATTGAATATGTAGAAGCTTCTAATTTTGAAAGAATTTGTCAATTTGGATGCATATTTATTCGTTGAAGAATTTGGTAAGACTCGATATATTGATTTCGAGAAAAATTACAAGAATTACATAATTTTGATAAAAATTATTGGTGTAGCTGTATTTCACTATAAAAGCAATATAAAGAAATTCCCCTGTCAGAATTACTGACAGGGGTACTAGATAAAATGAGTTGCAGTTTATTTAAATGGTTTACTAATTCCCATATTGTTAAATTATTATGGCATATAAACTCCTTATTTAGTCCTTCAATGTAAAGTTTGTAACAATAATGTCAAAAATCAGTTTGATTTAAAAATTTCAGTTGATAGATCAACCTTAGTCCAAGTTTCAAATATAAAGCGATTATTGCAATAATAGAAAGAATATTCTTTAATGTAATTGGATGTGCATGGTCAAAATTACTAATGACTAATACTTTATACTGGTGGACGATTTAGTAATAATTGTACTGCAGTATCCTCACCATGAGTAAAAAAGTATAGATTAAATGATTAATATGTTCAGGAGTATGAGTTCGGTTCATGGCTTTTAAATATTGAAGCAATTCTTCTTTCATTATTTCAAAAGCTTTAGAAAAAGTGTTTCTCAAAATTTAAAAATTGTGCGTTGTTTTTGATTAAATAGTAGAGGTCAGTAAAAGTTTCCTGACGTTCTAAATGCACTGTATTATGCATATGCCAAATTAATTCATTACGATTATTGAAATGAATTTGCAGTTTATTTTTCAATTTTTAGTTTAGCATTTTGATCTAATAAATTACTTGAATTTTTAGCGTGCGTATCTTTCTCTTAAAGATTGAAAATTCTTCTGGGCTTAAATATGGTGTCTGAATAAAAAGAAATAAGATTTGTGCTAGTAATTCTGGAGTCAAATTTAATTGAAATTTCTCTGAAAAATAAGCTAGTTTTTCTTCTATGTCTGGTAACTGAGCAAATGGTGGAATATTTCTTCAAAGAAATTCTCCGGAATCAGTACATAATGTTTATTTTTACACGATAAATTTCAATCCATAACCATCCATTTATACATATGGAATATCGCTAAATCCCATTGGATAATTTGTTGGTGTATAAAAATATTTTGCAAATTCATCTAAATCATTTTCATTAAAGTCTATAAATACAATACAAAAAAGTATATCTCTCAGAAAAGTATTGAACATAACGTATGTCAATTTCGTTTCCGTGTAATTGAAACAGGTGATAACTGTATATTTATTTTTAAACTTAGTTTCAATTGCCTTTTTCCATTTTATTGACAATTCTATATAGATTAGTAGGAGTTATGTATAAAAGCATTACTAATTTCAGCGATACTTTCTCCTTCATGGAATATATATTCTAATAGAGTGAAATTTTGTGAGTTTGCAAAGAAATATCTATAGATATCTTCAATACTTGTTTCTTTTAGCTAGAATAAATTCAGAATACCATTGTGGAAGATTGGATATCAATATTTGGAAAAGCTTCTCTTAATTCAGCAATATCTTGTTTTTAAAATACGCTCCGTACATAAATTTCTCAGATAAAATCTTAATATGTGTCCATTTTCGAGTTGTAATTAAAAATTTCCATTAATTCTAACTGTCTTTTCTCTTTAGAGGATAGTAATAGTCTCATATCTCCTTATAATGTTTTTCATAAATGTATCATAGATAGTGAAAAATAAAGAAGTCACTGTTTACATTTCATATACATTTCATAAACGCTCTTTATAATAAGTTACAGATAAGAAATGAGAGAGGGAGTTATTCCTTTGATAAAAATGCAGCACTTTATATTTTTAGAAAAAGAAAGAAAAGTCTGATATTAATCACTATCTTTAGTGTCATTTTAGCTTGTATATTTGCTTGTATGAGGTTATTATCTACGACTTCCACAGTGCAACAACAACTAAAACAAACGACAACTTCTTCATTTGAATTTAGAAAAAAAGATGGAACAAGTTTTTCATTCAAACAAGTGGAAGAGGTGAAAAAAGTTGCAAATGATGAGTCTTTAGAAAAACATTATCAAACAATTGCAAAACTAGAAAATCACACAGTAGTGACGGGTGAAGAAAAAATTCAGCGAGATGATATTGATGAAGAATTGAAAAATGTTGTATCGTTCAATTCTAGTAGCCAAGTGAATCGAGAAAAATTATTTTCAAGTGGAGTTTTCTCATTGTTAAAGGGAAAAATGATAGAAGCAACGGATGTTCATAAAATTATGATTCATGAAGAATTAGCTTCTAAAAATCAATTAAATCTAGGAGATACGATAACTCTTGATGTAATCCAACAAGAAACTGGAGAGAAGAAAAAGTGAGACTATGAAATTGTTGGAATTTTTCTGGGAAAAAGCAAGAAACGTATACAGGATTAACTTCTGATTTTGGTGAAAATACCGTTTTACAGATTATGAATCATTTCGAAAAAGCATTTTCTAGTAGGGTCAGAAGAAATTGTGACAGGATTAAATCTCTATGCTTCTTCTAGCGAAGAATTACTAAAAATGAAACAAGCTATAGAAGCTTTGCCATTCAATTGGGAAGAGTTTGTAATCGAGGATCAAAAAGCAAGATTTCGATGATATATTAGAAAGTATTACAGGTCTTCAAAGTATAGTTCAGTGGATGACAGTAGGGATATTAATTGCTGGAGCAGTTGTTTTATCTTTAATGCTAATGTTAAGTGTGCGAGAAAAGAATTTATGAAATTGGTATTTTATTATCGATTGGAACTGATAAAGCTTGGATTATTGGAAAATTCTTTGATGAATTATTCTTATTGACGATTCAGCTATTTTTGTTTCGCTTGGGTAGGACCTATTATGGTGCATCAATTAATGAATGGATTTATATCGATGGATCAGGAACAATCTCCTTTAGAAACATTATTTCAAAAAGGAGCACAACAGGCAGCAATAAGCGTTTTTAGTCAAAGTTATGCATTATTAGCAATAGTGATTGTATTCTCACTTGCTGTAACATTAGGAATCTTTTTAATGAAAAACGCAAAAGAAATATTATCAAAATGAGTTAGGAGAATGAACATGAGTGTATTGTCAATGAATAAAAGTGAGTTATCAATATAAGGAAGCACGTCAAAATGTGTTATCACAAATTGATCAAGAATTTGAAGCAGGAAAAATTTTACGCGATTGTTAGAAATCAGGTTCTGGAAAAATCAACATTATTATCTTTATTAGCAGCACTAGATAATCCAACAAGTGGAAAAGATTTTATTTGAAGGAGAGACATTCAAGAAAAAGGGGATAGTTATCATCGTAAACATCATATCTCCTTAGTATTCCAAAATTATAATTTAATTGATTATTTAACTCCGTTGAAGAAAATATTAGATTAGTCAATCCTATAGCTACAGAAAGAATTTTATTACAATTAGGATTGGAAGAAAGTCATGTAAATCGTAATGTTTTTAAAAATTATCAGGAGGACAACAACAAAGGGTAGCTATTGCTCGTGCATGTGGTTTCAGAGCTCCCAATTATTTTGCGGATGAACCAACAGGAAATTTAGATGAACATACAGCTGGAGAAATTATTGATGTGTAAAAGCATTAGCGAAAGAAAGACAAAAATGTGTTATTGTTTGTCACACATAGTAAAGTAGCAAATGCTGCAGATACTATATTAGAATTACGTGAAAGCAAAACTTCACGAAGTGAAATAGAGTAGAGGGAGATAGAATAGGATGAAAATGCATTGCTTATATTTCAGAAAAATCTTCAAATCATTCAGTATTATTTGCCGTTATACTATCTATGGCGACATTAAGTATGATTGGTTTGTCAATGAAAGATGCAACGAATCAAGCTTCAAAGAAGTATTTAAAAATATTACAAATAGTTTTTCAATGAAATTAATCGTCGTGTGAATCAAAGGAACACCTCGAGGTGGAGGAAACATTAAAGGAGAAGATATTAAAAATCTCTGAATCTCCAGATATTGAAGGAACTATTAAACGTATTAATAGTGTAGCTGATTTAGCAGACTACGATATTATTGAAACAAAAGAAACTCAAGGAGTGTTAACACCTGATCGTATTAAAGAAGTTTAAACGTGCGGTTATGTTAACTAGGGGTTAATGATTCTGCGAAAGAAAATAAATTTGTTTCTGGGGCTTATCAATTAGTGGAAGGAAGTCCATTAGTAGAATCAGATAAATATAAAATTTTCAAATGATAAAGATTTAGCTGAAAAATAACTTAAAAAGTAGGCGATAAAATTACATTAAAATCAAATATTTATGATGCTGATAATGAAATAAAAAGGTGCAATGAAACGGTGAAGTTGAAATTAAAGGACTATTTGATGGCCATAATAAAAGCGAGAGTTACAGCAGCACAAGAATTATGTAAAAATACTTTAGTAACCGATATTCATATAGCTGCTAAAGTTTATGGAAATACTGAAGATACAGCAGTGTATCAAGATGCGACATTTTTGTAAAGGAAATAAAAATCTTGATACAGTGATTAAATTTAGGAAATTAGCGATTAATTGGAAATCTTATAATTTTAGTGAAAAAGTTCTTCTTCAGCCCTACAACAATCAATTTCTGGGATGTATTCAATCGCAAATAAATTATTTATTGGATCTATTGCATTTGCAGGAATTACAGTAGCATTATTACTATTCTTATGGATGAATGCTCGTCAAAGAGAGATTGGTGTTCTATTATCGATTGGATTGTCGAAAATGGAAAATCTTTGGACAATTTGTATGGGAGTTATTATTCATTAGTTTACCAGCCTTTTGTAGGTGCGGCAGGAGTTGCTATTTTGACTGGAAAAACAGTTGAAATCAATTGCTTTATCAGTGTTACTTCAAGTATTACAAAACAAATGGGAAAACAAGCAGCCTCAACGGGTCTAGGTGGCGGAGCTGAAGTAGATGGCTTTTAATAAGACATTAACTTCGTTAGAAATGGTGATTCAACCAACACAATGTACATGTGGTTGGTTTATGATTGTGAGTATTAGGCATTGCGTTAACCATGCAAAGTGTAGAGACATTTGGTAAAAATCCTAAAGAATTATTGAATGGATGTGGAATAGAGTTCAAACAAAGGGAAAAAGATGAACCTCTAGGATAAATAAACTGTAATTAAAAATGAAATAGATGGATAAAAGGAGCAGACAAAGAATAAAAAGGTTCTAAGTCTGCTCATTTTTATGAAATGACAAGGACAGGGAATAAGAAAATCATTTATAATAAGAATGAGAGGAGATAGAGGCTGTGAGAATTTTAATGGTTGAAGATGAAGCACCAGATTCGTGAAGGAGTCTGTGATTATTTAAGTGAATGTGATTATGAGATGATTGCCGCAAGCGATGGACAGAAGCGATGGAATTATTTGAGTTCAAATGAAGTTCATTTAGTGCTATTAGATATTCAATTGCCGAAAAGAATGGATTAGAAGTTCTAGAATATATTCGAAGAAAAAGTTCAATCCCTGCATTAATGTTAACCGCTTTTTAGTGATGAAGAATATCAATTAAAAAGCTTTTAGTCAGTAGCGGACGGATATATTGAAAAACCATTTTCCTTACCTATTTTAAAAGCAAGAATTGATGCTTAATGAAACGATATTATCCAGACACAGAAGTGTTTACGTATCAAAATACGAGTGTGAATTTCTCTAGTTATACAGCAACTCTTTCTGGTGAAAAAGTAGATAGAATGCGAAAGAAATTGAAATTTTTAAAATGTTTTGAGTTGATCATGAAGGACAAGCATTAAGTGAGGCAACAAATTATTGATCAAGTTTGGAAAGAAACGAACAGAAATTCTCTCGATCAGTGATTGATGTTTATATGAAGGAATTACGTAAAAATTAGCATTAGATTGTATTATTACAATTCGTAATGTGGGATATAAATTGGAGAGACTATAGAAATCATTAAAAATATTTCCAAAAATTTTTAGCGATGACTATTTTAAGTATATTGGTCATCGATATTCATGTTTCCATTTATTTTATTTTTCCAAAAACCTATCTAGAAACGAAACAACAGGAGTTAAGTATCAAAGCAGACCAAATTTCGTCCAATTTAAACTTAAAAGAAGAAAGTCAAAATTATGGATTTTTGTGGACTTGTATTCGAAAATGATATTACTTTGATGGCAGGAGTAGGAACTGCTTCAAATGAAATTGAAATTAGTCAAGGAATACCAGCTGATTTTTCAAGTCATACAAATTCTTTAGTTATTGAAGAGCACAAATTCAAACGAAAAATGGAGAAAAATTTAAACTTACAATTTATTACAACGACTGATTTACAAAAGAAGCTATTTCTTTTGAAGTTGAAATTTTTACCGTATACTTTGTTAGTATCCTTCGTGATGTCACTGATGATAGCTTGGATTGTATGCAAAAATATTAACGAAACAAGTTCAACAGATGATGATGAGGAAAAATGAAACAATTGGATCGTCATGCTTTGTTAGAAGTTCAGACGACTGATGAGATTGGTGAATTAAAATCGACAAATTAATCGATTGTCATATTAATTTATTACAAGTGATTGATGATGTAGAAGTAAAGAATGAAACGATTCTTCAATTAGAAAAATCAAATATGAATTTTTCACGTGGACGTTCGCATGACTTAAAAACTCCTTTAGCGAGTTTAAAAAATTATTTTAGAAAATATGAAATATCATGTTGGGAAAATATAAAAATCAGTGATTATTATATTGATGAATGTATTCAAAATTGTCGATGGACTTACAGAAAAAGTAGTGGAATTATTAAAGAGAATCTAAGGGGCTCTAGGAGAGCAAAATGGATTTCCCTCGAAGAAATTCAAAAGTTACTCAGGATCATCATTGGATTGCAATGAGAGAAATTTAACAATTCATAGTCATATTGTTTCAAAGCAATTATTAATCGGACAGGAAGCTTTTAAAATTGTACTCTCCAATATTTTTAGTAATGCGTATCAATATACTAAAAAGGTTCTGTCATTCGAATCGTTTCAGATGAAAATTGTTTCATCATTCAAAATGAGTGAATGATGCTATAGAAGAAATGAATGATCTATTAGAAGAAAAATAAAAAGAAAACAGGGATTGGTTTATTAGTCGTTCAAAATTTATTAGAACATTATGGGTTTAGTTATCAGTTAGAAAAGGGTAAAACAATAACGGTTACGATAGAGTTTCCCAAAATGATTGAGTAAAAAGTTGAAGTACATTTCCACTATAAGGTAGTACTTCTTTTTATGAGAATAGTTGCGTTTCCTTAAAAAGGTTAGTAAACTAATTTTTATGAGAAAAGTAGGTGAGAGAATGAAAACGAGTTATGCAGTAGTGGATTTAGAAACAACGGGTCCTAAATTTGAAGAAGGTGGAAAGAATTTTTCAATTTGGTTGTTCCATTATTGAACAGGGAGAAAATTGTTACTCAAGTAGATTTGTATATCAATCCAGAAACAACGATTCCTTATGAGATTCAACAATTATAGGGTTGATAAGAAAGAAGTGAAGATAGCACCATATTTTGATGAAATTGCCTCAACTATTTTTCCAATTATTAGAAGGAAAAAACATTTGCAGCTCATAATATCAGTTTGATTATTCCTACTTAGTAGAAAGTTTTAGAGAATTAGCAGGAATTGAATGGAGTGCTCCTTGTGTGGATACTGTTCAATTAGCGCAAATTTGTTATCCGACGATTGAGAGTTATCGTCTGCAGATTTAGCGCAATTATTAGAAATTCACATCAACAAATTCATTCAGCAGGAAGCGATGCGTATGCAACTGCTCAGTGTATCAAACTGTTTAGAGAATTGAACAATTACCCTTCTACTTTACAGCAAATGTCATTATTTGCGGATAGTTTAATAAGCTGAAACTGGGCAAGTGATTCATGATTTGATTTGTCAAAATGCTTCATCATCCTTAAAAATTTACTTTTTATAGATAGCTTTGCATTGAATCCTATTGTTGAAAAAGGAAGATGATGAGCAGACACAAAAATGGATATATGAGACCTTTATCATAAATTAGTTGAGAAAAGGTTGTTCTGCATCAACCTTTACAAGTTCAATTGGTGGTTTATCTTGGAACAGTTGAATTATGGACTTTTCGATTAGTTGGGTGAAGCGGAACCTGGACTGGAAAAACGTTAGCCTATTTACTAGTATCTTTACAAGTACAGTCACAAAATCATCCGATATGGATTGCAACTTCGACGATTTTACTACAACAACAATTAGTAGAGCAGGAAATCAAACCATTGAGAAAGCTTAGGAATCTCACTTCCAATTGCAGCTGTCAAAGGACAAGAGCATTATCTTTCATTGTCAGGACTGGCTGAGTGTTAGAAAATATGAACAATGCAAAATCAGAAAAGGATTAACTGTAATTGATTGGTTTATTAAAATGGTTAGCACATACAACTGAGGAGATTTATCTGAATGTAATTCGTTATTTACCATCGATGAAATATGGGAGAAAATTACTAGAAAAAGAAAGACAGTTTTCTAAAAATGGATTTCTATCGTGAAACAGATGCGACATGCGAGAAATGCTAAACTTGTCATTACAAACCAAGCGTGGTGCAATATTTAAAACAAGCTCCTCAAAGGCATTTTGATAAACCAATTGTGATAATGGATGAAGTACAACAATTGGAGCATGTTTTAGAAACCAAGAACAAAAATTATTGGAATTTGATGCATTATGTGCAAATACAAATGGAGTGGAACAGATACCATTTAGAGATTGATTTAGAAATGTCGAGTGCTCAAGACACCAATCCAGACAAATCAATCAGAGCGATTACTTGAGATTTGTGACTTATATGAAGAATGGATGCAAATGATTCGAAAGAGAAAGTTATACCCTACTTGAGTGATGTGCTTTCTGCAGAAGAATGGGAGAAAAGTATTCATCATCAAACATTAGCAGCGGTAAAATCAAACATGTATACTGTTAAAACTAGCATTTTGATTTTCAAAAGGTAATGATGAACTGGTTCACTCATGCTTGTTTACAAAAGTTAGTACAGAAATGGTTCTTTTATTAAAACAGGAAGAGGATATGTAGCAGTTTCATATGTATTGAAAAAGGACAATATAGTTTACAGCTAGAAAGTATGAAAATCCATTGAAAATGTGGAAAATATATGGATATATGCATCAATTTATAGGTATTTCTGCAACTATTTCCAATCTTTCCCCACTATTTCATTCAATCGTAAAAAGCAAGAAGAAGGATTATTTTGCAAAAACTTATCAAAATTTTTGAACACCATATTGATACCGACAGATTTACCGACTTCCTTCTCATCTGTGACACCTGAAAGAAGTGGAATTATTAGCGAGACAATTACTGAGATGTTTATCAAAGAAAACAAGGAAAGATGTCTAGTATTGGTTCATTCCATTGAAATGCTAGAGGAATTGGAGCAAGTATTATTGGAACATCCAGATATTCCTTTATTAGTTCAACGAACCAATCAGTCGAGCGAAAGGTTCAGCGGAAATTTCAACAACAAAGATCAGTCTTGTTATTAGGCGTGTATAGGTTTTGGGAAGGCTTTGATGAGTAGGAGGTATCCATTGATCAATTAATTATTCCAAAATTACCTTTTCCAAATCCAACACAATTGCAGCAAGAGTCATTGCTGAGAATGAAATTACAAAAGTCGTCATTATTTCCAAGATTATGCTTTGGAAAAATGTTGCAACAATTTTTATCAAGGATTAGGAAGAATGAATCGTCCGCATCAAGCAAAAGGGCAGAAATATGGATTTTTAGATGCACGTTCTATCAATTCTCCATATGCAGATCGAGTGATGCAATATATTCCAAATAAAGCAAGAAATTCATTCTCAGACTTTTAGAAAATTAATTCACAATGAAAGAATAGATAAATCAAAAACGGCAGTCAAAGATGACTATCGTTTTTATCATTCCTATAAAGTTCATTAAAAGTTAAAAACAAAACAATATGTATAGTTTAATTTGTGATAAATAAGAGTATAATAGGAAATAATCAGTGAATTTGTTTCCAAACTGATTAGAAGCAAGTTCCTATTAACCTAAAAGGAGAATGATGATGAAAGTTCTATTTATCGCTGCAAAGCATCCCTTTTGTAAAAATTGGCGGACTAGGAGATGTGGTTGGATCACTTCCCTAAAGCATTAAAAAGCCGAAGGAGTGAAGCAAGAGTGGTGTTACCCACTTTACTCAAGTATCAATCGTGAAAAATTTCCTTTAGTATATAAAAACATATTTTTGTGCAATTGAGGCTGGAGACATGCTTATTGTGGTATTTTTGAGTGTAATATGATGGAATTACTTATTATTTTCATTGATAATGAACAATATTTTAATCGCTCAACGGTTTATGGACAAAGAAGATGATGGTGACGTTTTTGCATTCTTTTCAAAAAGCTGCATTAGAAATTTTACCTCATATTGATTATCGACCTAATATTATTAATGCGAATGATTGGCATACAGCACTATCCATTATTTATTTGAGATGATTTCAAATCACGAGGATGGAATTTTATCAAGGAATCAAACAGTATTTTCAATTCATAATATTGAATTTCAAGGTAAATTTAATCCGTGTATTATGAGGAGTTATTTGGATTAGATAATAAGTATTTTGACGCATTGATTTATAATGGTGATTTGAATTTATTAAAAGGAGCCATTCAATTAGCAAATCGTGTGAATACAGTCAGTCAAACTTATGCAAAGAAATTTTAAATCCATATTTTTCATGACGGTTTGGATAAAATTTTACCAAAGTGAGCAAGGGAAATTGGTAGGAATTGTGAGATGGATTAGATACAGATACATTTAATCCAGAAACTGATATTCATTTGAAAAATTATTCTTTATCCTCTATTACTAAAGTGAAAATAAATTAGCCTTTCAAGACAAATGGACTTGGAAGAAAATCCTCATAAGATGATGTTAGGAATGGTTACAAGATTAACGCATCAAAAAGGAATTGATTTAGTATTAGATGTAGCAGACCAATTGCTAGACTTAGGGATTCAATTGGTGGTTTGGGAACAGGTGATACACTATAGATCAGCCTTACGCTCATTAGAATATCGTAGACAGTGATGTTGTTAGAAGTATAATCATGTTCTCAAGTGAAATGTCTTCAAAAGTATATGCTTCCTGTGATGCATTTTTAATGCCTTCTAAAACCGAACCATGTGGATTATCACAATTAATTTCTATGCGTTATGGAACAGTTCCAATTGTTCATCGTGTAGGAGGATTATATGATACAGTTCAACCATTTGATGGGGTTCATGGAACAGGATTTACATTTGAAAGTTTTAATTCTGGAGATTTATTAGATGCAGTAAGACGAGACAAAAGATGTCTATGATTTCCAAAAAGAAAAAATTGGGCATCCATTGTATCTCAAGCAATGAGTAAAGATGTTAGTTGGAATCAATCTGCGAAAACGATACGTTTCATTATATCAATCAATTTTATAAAAAGGGTTAAGGTGGTTTTGTAGATTCATTAAATTTTCAACAGCGTATGGAACAAACATTACAAATTCAATTTGGTGTAACCATGAATCATGCTAGTAAACGTCAAGTATACTGAGCAATGATGAGAAGTGTTCGTGATTTTTATCTCAAAGAGATTCGAGATATGAACAAGAATTGAAAAAACGTGAAGAGTGAGAACGTGCGTATTATATGTCTATGGAATTTCTAGTTGGAAGAACTTTAAGAAATAATTTATTTAATTTAGGAATTGAACATGAAATCGAAACATATTTAAAGCAAACATCATATTTCTTTGGGAAGTTTATCAAATTAGAACCTGATCCAGGGCTTGGAAATGGTGGTTTAGGTCGTCTAGCTTCTTGTTATTTAGATGCACTAACAAGTCAAGATTATCCAGTAACAGGATTTTCAATTTTATATGAATATGGAATTTTCAAACAAGTCATTAATAATGGATGGCAACAAGAGTTTCCGGACCATTGGTTAGATTTAGGAAAATATGGCTTGAGTTTATCGTAGTGATGAGAGAAGTAGAAGTTCGTTTCTATGGAAATATTAAAGAAGAAATGACACCAGAAGGATTCCGTGTGACTCATGAAAATTATACGGCAATTCAAGCTGAACCATATGATTTATTAATTTCAGGGTATGATACAGTACAGTTAATACACTACGATTATGAGCAAAAAGCCAAAACAGGTTTAATATAGAAATTGTTTTGAACGTGGAGAATATTCTCGATCTTCAGAAGCAAGAAGCGATTGCATCTTCTATTTCTAAATGTATATCCAGCTGATAGCACAAGAAAGGAAAAAGAATTACGTATTAAACAACAATATTTCTTCATTAGTGCATCTACAACAATTAGTAAAAAATCATTATCATGAGTTGGAACATTAGAAACTTCTAGAATATAATGCTACTACATATAATGATACTCCAGCTATGGCAGTATGCGTAAATTTGTGAGATTATTAATTGATGAATATCATTACTCTTGGGAAAAATCATAGGAAATTACAACGAAAAACATTTGCTTATACGAATCATACTATTATGTCTGAGCTTTGGAAAAATGGGCAGTAGATTTATTTCCAACCAATTCTTCTAGAATTTATTCTATTAATGAAGAATTAATCGTCAAACTTCTGTCAATGGGTGATTGATATGGGATATGAAATGACATTACCAAACAGCTATATTTATGATGGTATGATTAAGATGGCGAACTTATCTAGTGTGGGTAGCCATTATGTCAATGAGGGTATCAGAAATTGCATAGTGATATTTTTAAAGTGGACTCTACTTTTCAGTGCATTTTACTCTTTATATCCGGATAAGATTTGGCAGTATGACAAATGGTATTGCTCATAGAAGATGGTTAGGACAAAAGCAAATCCTGAGTTAACAGATTATTTAGAATCATTAATTGGTGATTGATTTTTGATAAAGATTTATCTAACATTTTCTAAATTATTAGAGTATAAAGAGGATGAGAAAAGTTCTACATGCATTAAAAGAATATTAAATATCAGGAAGAAACAACAATTGGCAGCTTATATTCAAGATGCATAGGGGATTACGGTAAATCCAAATTCTATTTTTGATGTACAAGTGAAGGACTTCATGAATATAAACGTCAATTATTAAATGCTTTGCATATTGTTTATTTATATCAAAGCCATTAAATATCAGGATTAAGACTCAAACTCCAAGAACATTTTATTTTTGCTGCTAAAAGCTTCATCAGGTTATGATATGGCAAAAATATTATTAAGTTTATCATTCAATCTCTCAATTAATTGAATGTGATGAATTAGTCGAGAGAATATATTAAAGTAGTCTTTTATTCCAGATTACAAAGTAAGTCTTGCAGAAATTATTTTACCTGCAGCGGACGTTGGTGAACAAATTTCTCAAGCGGGAAAAGAAGCAAAGTGGTACTAGAATATGAAATTGATATTACATGAGCCATTACATTAGGTACATTAGACAGGGTGCCAATGTTGAGAAATTTTTAAAGCAGTTGGAAGAAAAATATTGTTATTTTCGGATTAAAAACAGAAGAAGTAAATCAATTAGTTGCAGAAGGTATAAACCTTGGGAATGGTATAATCGTTCTGAAAGAGTGAAACAAACACTTGATTTCATTCGTACGATGACTGTTGGAGTATGAACTTTAATTTCTTAGTAGATTATTTATTAATGATGATCCATTTATGTGTTTAGCAGATTTTGAGATCTTATATTCATGCGCAACAACAAATTGAATTAGCTTATAATGATGAAAAACAATGGCGAAGATGAGTTTAGTGAATACTGCAAAAAGCTGGTATTTTTCTCAGCGAATCGTGCTGTAAAGAATATGCAGATAAATTTGGCATATTCAACAAGTAAAAATAGACAAAATGGACTTCTTTGAAGTAGCAATAGACGTCAACAGATTCGAAAAAGCGGTTCTATAATTTATAGGGTTGATGGAAAAATCCACCAACCCTATTTTAGTATATATAAAAGGGTTTATTCTTTATGTTAAAAGTATTCAAACTATTTAGATATGACTACTATACAAGAAGTTTTGCTACAAATAAAAGATAAAAATGTAAAATAGGAAAAAATACTGTGGAAGTGGATTTAAAAGAATAAAATTAAAAGAGTCAAAGGTTGCGAAACAGTTTATCGTTAAAAATGAATATTTCCATTTATACTATTCTTAGAGTTGTCAATGAAACGGCTGAATATTCTAGAATTAATCCTTTTAAAACAAGTTGCCTGAACATATGTGTTGGGATAAATTTAAATATGTAACTTCACACAGACTAGTATGATTTTTGCTTCTTGTGAGCGCTATTACTTATCAATTAGTTGATGTTGCTCTAAGATGAAAAATAAATCAAGTACGTGTTAAAGTTACTGGAAACTAATATTAAAAATCGAGATGAATCCATTCTTATTACTATAACTATTACAGATTATTTGATTGATTAACACATTCTCAAGGTATTGTAGATTATTTTTATTTTTAAGAAGTATCTTGAATTAAAGCTAGGATAAGAAATAGCACATCAATTAAGTGAAGCTTTTTAAGAAGAGAAATTTCATTGAATTCAAAGAAGAATTAATGAGGTGTACAACAAAAATATCTGTCTGATGGATTAAATCGTGTTCTATAAACATTTAGAAATTTTTACACGTATATTCAACATACATGTGAGTATCCATCACTTTCAAATGGACCTATAGAAGGGATTAACAACAAGATAAAAGTACTTACAAAAATGCTTATAGGCTACAGCGGTTTTACTCATTTTGAAATAGAATTCTACTAATGTCTAAAACTATTACTCCAACAACTAAAAAGGAATTAAAGCAACCTGACGCTGCTTAATTCCTTCATTAAAATTTTTCATCAATTCTATTTAAAAAGCTTTCAATTTCTTGATTTTTGTTGTCTGTGTAGAAGAAGTTGGTTTCTGTTCTTCAGAAGTCGATTTTTCTTATTCTCTTCTTGTTCTGATTTCTTCTTTTCAAGTTCTTCAACACTGAGGCCATTCAATATCTATCTAATTCATTATTAGTAGCTCCAATAGCAAAATGATAAGTTGGGGCAATTGGTCCAAATTCCTTTTTAAATAAATCAGTTGTTGTATTTCCGCTGATAAATAACTTTTTCCATTATAAGTGGCTGTTCCTGATTTTGTTCCAGTTGCTGATACAACAGAGTCTTGATAAACAGATGAAGGTTGATCGAATTTTGCATTTTGGTTAAATAAATGTGGCTTTGCATTGTATACTGCATTCATAAGATGTGTCCAATTTCTTAAACTTCTCATTGTTGGATGTCCATAACCGTCAGCTTCTGTAATAGAGTATCGAGCACTATAAAAATTATCATATCCAATCCATGAACCGAGTGTTACTTCTGGGGTATATCCAACAAACCAATTATCTACTTCAAATTCAGAAGTTCCAGTTTTACCAGCTATATCTGCAGTAAAATTCAAGTTTGCTTTAATATTATAGAAATATGTTTGCAAACAACCTTGCGTAAAAATGTCGGTTGTTAAATATGCAGTAGCAGGAGAGAAGACTTCAGTAGAAATATCTTCATGCTGATATACGACTTTTCCATGAATATCTTCAATTTTCTCAATTAAAATAAGCTTCGTGATGAACACCACCGTTTGCTAGAGTAGAAAAAGGCACTTGTTTGTTCCATTACAGTAGGTCCAGTTTTTGTGCCACCAATGGACAAGGCAATATTTTGATATTCTTCTTCACCAATTCCTTTTATTCTCATTTTTCTAAATATTCCCCAGCATTTATTCTCTTTCGAGAGGCATTGTTTGGAAAATTTTAATAGTTGGATTATTTAAAGAAAATTCTAATGAATGACGAGCTGTTAAGAAATTATTAGAAATTTTATTTCCATAATTGGTAGGTTCCCAATAGGTTCCATTTTTGCTGTAAAAATACTAATTTTTGTGTCTGGAATAATACTAGCTGGATAAATAATATTATTTTTCCATTGCTGGAGCATAAACAAGTAGAGTTTTAATCGTTGAACCAGGAGATCGATGTGTTGTAAAAAGCATGGTCTACTTGGTTAACTTGGAAATCTCGACCTGCAACAAATCCCTAAAATTCTTCCAGTCTTATTTTCGATTAATACAGCACCATTTCTGTGCCATATCAGTTTGTTTTTGATTCTCCTGTATTTTGATCGATATAAGGGGTTTTGGTAAGTTGGTCCAATTTTGCTTCCGTTAGCAGCTGATAGAATCTTGCATGGCTTCATAAATACCTTTGTCAATAGTAGAAGTGATTTTGTAACCACCTGTAGCTAATTCACCATTTGCACGATCGTAATATCAGTTGAACAATTCTGTATCTTTTTTAATTGATCATAGGTTAAAATGATCTTTTTCAGCCATCTTTTTCATTAAAAATTTTTGTAGCTTCACGATTGACTGCTTGATATAAATATGATTGGCGTTGTGTTGAAATTTCTTCAGGCGCTAAGAAGTCTTGAGTAATATTATAAGCTAAGCATCTTCATATTGTTGTTTTGTAATCTTTCTTTCACGATACATGCTGAATAAAACAGTTTTCATACGAGTAAGCCAGCAGAAACATCCTCTTTAAGGGTAGCGTAGTTCGTGTAGGGAGTATATGAAATTGGATTTTTGGGGCATCCCTACTAAGTATGCTGCTTGAGGTAATGTTAAGTCTTTTTGCAGATACCCAAACACTCCTTGTGCAGCCTCTTCAATCCCTGAAATATTTAATCCATTATGGTTTCGTCCGAAAGGAGAAACGTTTAAGTAAAGCTTCTAAAATTTGTTCTTTTTGAAAAATATTTTTCTAAACGAAGAGCGTATAAAATTTCATTAGCTTTACGTTTAAAAAGTTACTTCACTTGTTAAAATTTGTTGTTTGATTAATTGTTGAGTTAAGGTAGACCCACCAGAAACTCCTGCATTAGAAGATACTGCTTCTTGGAGAACTGCACGGACTAGAGCTTTAGGAACAATTCCATTATGTTGATAGAAATAACTATCTTCTGTCGCAACAATTCCATCTTTTTACAAACGGAGAAATGTTATCTAGTGTAGTTACTAAACGAACTTCATCGCTTGTAACATCGAAATCTTTTTCTCCATTTTGATAATAAAAACTAGAAACTAAGTTTAAATTCGTAATCGCATCTAGACATTTCTTCTTGGGTTAATGGTTTTTCATTGGCCGTCAAGCTTGCAAAAATATCCTAATCCAATTCCTGTTCCAAAAATTCCTAATAATATAAATCCACATAAAAAGAATGAATAATAAATTTTTAATCACAGAAAAAAACTGACATTGAAAATAAATCGTAAGTGCTTTTGCAAAAGGTTGATTCCAAAAAGCCAAGAATTCTTTTGAAAAATTCTCGAATGTTATTCGGATTTGGCATATTTTCAACTCTTTTTCTTTTAAGTATAATATCAGGCATATTATAACAAATAATCTATTAAAACGCTAATTTCTTAATGAAATAAGGCATTTTAGAGAGAAAAGAAGTAGATATTAAATCTTTTAAAAATAAAAAAAGTTAGGGTGTAAAGAAAAATACTTTACAACTGATTTCTTTTCTGATAATATATCTAACTGTGAGATGAAAACATGGAGGTGTAAAAATAATGGCAGTTAAAAATTCGTTTAAAACGTATGGGATCTAAGAAAAATCCTTTCTACCGTGTAGTAGTTGCAGATTCACGTTCTCCACGTGATGGACGTTTCATTGAAACAGTTGGTACTTACAACCCAGTTGCAAACCCAGCACAAGTTTCAATCAACGAAGAATTAGCATTAAAATGGTTAGCTAACGGAGCTCAACGCTCAGATACTGTTCGTAACTTATTATCACAACAAGGTATCATGAAGAAATTCCACGAATCAAAGTTTTCTAAGTAATTTTTCTCATCGAGATAATTCGGTAAAGAGGTGAAAAGAATGCCTGATATTCGTGAATTAATTTTTAGCGATTGTTCAACCATTGGTTGATTTTCCTGATGATGTAACCATTGAAGTTTCAGAATCAGATGAGTTTTTAGAATACACATTACGTGAATTCTGAAGATATTGGACGTGTAATTGGAAAACAAGGACGTGTTGCTCGTGCAATTCTGTACAATTGTTTATAGTGTTCGCACTAGAAACCAAAAACGTGTTCACTTAAGCATTGAAAACATGATTAGAAAAAAGTTCAACAATTTCTATTAGGAGTTGTTGAACTTTTTTTATAATTTCATTAAAAAATGGATTTTGTTTGCAATTTTGTTCAATTCTCACGTATGATAACAGTAATGAATTGTGAGGAGGAAGTAGAAGAGATGTCACAATATTTTTAAAAGTAGGAAAAATTGTAAATACACAAGGATTGAAAGGGAAGTTCGTGTAATTTCTACAACGGATTTTCGCAGAAGACCGTTATCAAAAAGGAGTAGAATTAGCCTTTATTTAGAGATGGAGAATTTGAAAAATTATTGACGGTAAAAAGTCATAGACGCCATAAAAATTTCGATTTATTAACATTTGAAAATCATCCTCGAATTGAAGATGTTGAAGGATATAGAGATTGTTTTATTAAAAGTTTCTAGTGATGCTCTAGACGAATTAGAAGATGACGAATTATATTATCATGAAGTGGTTGGTTTAGAGATTATTACAGATGAAGGAGAACATTTAGGAAAAAGTATCTGAAATATTATCCCAGGTTCAAATGATGTATGGGTTGTAAAACAAAAAGGGAAGAAAAGATTTATTAATTCCATTTATTGAACCAGTTGTTTATAAAATCGATAAAAGAAAATAAACAAGCATTTATTCATGTTTTAGAAGGGTTGTTTGACTAAAAATGAGAATTGATGTCTTAACATTATTCCCTGAAATGTTTTGCTCAATGGAACAATCGATGATGAAGAGAGCCATTGAGAAAGGAAAGATTTCATTTGATACAATTGATTTTAGAGATTTTGCATTTCATAAACATAATAGAGTAGATGATTATGTCTTTTGGTGGTGGAGCAGGTTTATTATTAAAAAGTAGAACCGATTGACCGTGCTTTTAAAAAGATTTAGAACAGAGAACGCCCGAAACTAAAAAGCGAGTGATTTTACTAGATCCAGCAGGGAAGAAATTTAGTCAATCTGCTGCTGAAGAATTATCCAAGGAAGATCATCTTGTTTTTATTTGTGGTCATTATGAAGGATATGATGAACGTATTCGAACTCTCGTAACCGATGAATATTCTATTGAGACTTTGTTTTAACGGGTGGAGAATTGGGAGCTATGGTCATGATTGATGCGACGGTTCGTTTAATTCCAGATGTACTTGGGAATTTTGAATCAGCTATTGGGGATTCTCATTCTATGGGATTATTAGAGCATCCTCAATATACTCGTCCAAGAGAATATGAAGGAATGGAAGTCCCAGAAGTATTATTTAGTGGAAATCATGCAAAAATTGCTACTTGGCAGAAAAAAGAATCTTTAAGAAGAACGTATCAAAGAAGACCTGATTTATTAGAAAATTATTCATTAGATAAAGAGGAAGAAAAAGTTACTACAAGAAATTATTCAAGAAGAGAGTAGGCATCATGAACCAGAAACAATCGAATAATGATCGAATACAAGTTCAAAAATATTTCAAGAAACAGATTTATTATTACAGATGAGTCAATTATTTAAAGTTTTTGGAGATGTCACTCGTTTAAAGATTATTACTTTGTTATATGAAAAGAGCGAAATGACAGTGGAAGAAATTGTTACTTGTATGGAAATGGAGACAATCTGCGATTTGACATCAACTACGTAAATTAAAAAATAAATCATATAGTCAAATCAAGAAAAGTTGGGAAATATGTTTTGTATTCCTAGATGATTCTCATGTATTATCTGTGTATCGGATGGCTTTAGAACATTCAAAAAAGAAAATTTAAAAAGTAAAGTGAAAATACTTTACAACTAATCATATCTATGATAAACTCTCAAAAGTGGATGGGTGACTATCCATATAAAACGATATTCCGCTGGTTGGACATTCGGCAAATCATGAATGTTTGTTGGAAGGAGAAAAACATGAGCAAATTAATCGATAGCTTAACACAAGAACAATTACGTTCTGATATTCCTGCATTCCGTCCTGGTGACACTGTACGTGTTCACGCTAAGGTAGTTGAAGGAACTCGTGAGCGTATCCAAATCTTCGAAGGTGTTGTTATTAAACGTCGTGGAGCTGGCATCAGCAGAAACTTATACAGTACGTAAAGTTTCTAACGGTGTTGGTGTTGAACGTACTTTCCCAGTACACACTCACGTGTAGCACAAATCGAAGTAGTTCGTTACGGTAAAGTTCGTCGTGCTAAATTATATTACTTACGTAACTTACGTGGTAAAGCAGCGCGTATCCAAGAACGTCGTCGTTAATAGAAGACAAAACCCTTGAAAAATCAAGGGGTTTCTTTTATAGATTTTAATTGTATGGAATAAAAATATCTCCATATTTGTTCGTTGGTTTGAAAAGAGTTGCAATAAATCTAAAAAGCAATAGTTGCAGGAATGAATGTCAAGAAAATAGAATTGAAAGAATTCCTTTTAAATTTTTCCTTCATAGAAATAATGAATTCCAAAAGCTGCCTAAAAAGAACATTAATACTAATAAAATTACTTTATTAACATATCTACCAGGGATATATCCGCAGATTGTTATTAGGATCATAAGAATAGTTTGCCATATTGAGTTCACCTCGCTTATATTTTTAGCTATCGTAACATAAAGCGAGATGTGCAAGCAAATGTTAAATGAAATAATACTAAAAATCCCTTTCATTGAGTGACCCCAAAAAGTTAGACTTTTTGGAGACGACTTTGAGTCGTCTCTTTTTGAGTGATAAAATGTGTGAATAACCCCTAGAGGTTCGCGCAAAATTTTATGGCGCGTTTTCGATATATCATTAAACGTTCAAAATAGATTTTGTAGTTAAGCAATACTAGTAGAGTTTGAATGATACATCCTGTATTTTCGGGACTCAGTCCGTTCAGTTTGATTTTTATACGTTTATTGTTGTAATAATCAATATAATTAATAATAGCTTTCTCTAATTCGTCAAGGACTTAAATTCTTTTCAAATCCATAAAACATTTCTGATTTCAAAATACCAAAGAAAGATTCCATCATACCGTTATCTCGCACTGTTTCCTTTACGTGACATAGACGGCTTTATATCTTTACTTTCTAAAAATCGATGATAAGAATCATTCTGGTATTGCCAACCTTGGTCACTATGGAGAATAAGTATTTTTCGTATTTGTCATCTGTAAATGCCTCGTTTAACATTACCTTTAGTTGATGTAAGTTAGGTGAACGAGAAAGATTGTACGCAATAATTTCACTGTTAAATCCATCTCTAAGACTGAGTGATAAATATAGTTTCTGTTCACTACTTGGAATGGCAAACTCCGTTACATCTGTATAGCATTTTCCATTGGTTTGAGATCCTTCAAAATTACGTTGAATCAGATTATCTGATTTCTTTCCATATCTCCTTGGTATGAATAATATTTGCGTTTACGACGAATACGAGCAAATTAAAACCAAGTACTTTTCATTAAGCGTTGTACCTTCTTATGATTCACTTTAAAAGCCACGATTTCTTAATTCTAAATGAGATTCTACGGTAACCATAATTTTTCCTTATGTTCGGTAAAATGAGCATATTTCATCTTTAAGTTAGTTGATTCTTATCTGGTTGGTTGATTTGTTTTAAAATGATAATAGTATGTTGAACGAGCTAATTTAATCACCTTAAGAAGAATATCTAATGAAAACTCACTGATTAATTCTTGAACAATTTCAGTTTTTCTTCTTTCTCTTTTCCTCCTTCAATCAGTAGTTCCTCAACTTTTTAGAACAGCAATTTCCCGCCTTTAAGTATAGATTTTTCTAATTCAAGACGTTCTAGTTCTGTCATTTCTTCTTGTCTTTGGCTTACGTCCCATTGAATTTTGGTCTCCTCTTGTTTTTCTCAACAATAGTATACCCATTTTTCTTATATTGTGCTAGCCAATTCGAAAGTAAGCCACGATTCGGAAGTGCATACTCAATACAGACACTTAATTGTGAACGACCTTCTAGAAGAACTTTATTCATTATTTCCTGCTTTAGTTTTTGGTGAATAGTAACGATTTTTCTCTTTTAACAATTTCTATTCCATATTGATCAATTAATCAGACTAAGTATTTAATATTAGAATCAGCGATATTGTATTTCTTTTGAAAGATTCTTTAAGCTTTCACCTTGTTTTCTTAGTTGATAAATTTCTATTTTATCTTCATAAAGTTAATTTCATAAAAACACCCCAAAAGTTAGATTTTTATGTCTAACTTTTGGGGTTCAGTCTACATCTTTAATGACGAAAGGGATTTTTATTATAGTTGATAAAATATACCGATTAAAAATTGTTAATAATGTTGCGTACCAATAGAAGTGAGGTGCTAATTCTACTTGGTTTTGTGAGTTTTCTTTAAAGAATATGGTATAGAATAGGAACTATTCCACTAATTCCAATAAAATTAAAGCAAACAACGAAATGTGTTCCTATTACATAAAAACTAATTGGATAAGCAAAAAGCCAACATAGGTTAAATGTAAATGATAAGAATAGGCTCAAACAGGAAATTCTAATTTTTCAGAATGATGACGCTCATTTGCCTTTGTTTAAATTGAATAATACTAATTCAAAATTGCATAGCATAAAAATACTTAGAAAATGCTTGTTTGTAATTTGTTGTGTAATCAAGTAATACATTAAAAAGTTAGCTACTGTAAATTTGGCTAAGCTATTTAAAAGAACATGATACGCATATGCAGGATGATTTGATTGTAAATGGAAAACCCAACTATGATTTACTCCAACAACTAAAAGCTGCGATAATTCCAATTCGAATTCCAAAAGTTTAGTACAAAATAAACAATTGGTAGTAGTAATAAGAAATTCGTAAAAGAAGTAGTACAACGGATTGTCCACGTTTTGAGATTTTATAAAAATTTAGAATACATCATTTCTTGTAAGTTAATAATAAACAGAAAAATATAGTACAAAGTACCCCAGAAAGTGGGATAGTATTTGTTTTAATGACTGGCAAAAACCTAAAATGAATAACTGATAGGAGCTAAAAATAAACTCCATAATGGATTTGTCAGTTGCTTCATATAAAGGTATTTCTGGATGTACCATAAATTTTACGGACATATAAATTACCTCGATAATACTTTTTATTTTCATGATAGGTAAATTAATCTCAGCTTGTCAAGCAATATTTAAACGATTTCATGACATTTTCACAAAATAAATGTATAAAAAGAGAAATAATACTAAGAATTTTAAAAATAATGCTATAATGGTTGAGTCTTAAAAATATGATATTCCCGAGAGGATACACAATGTGTAGATGCCTTGTAACCGGAATTGAATGGGGGAAAAACAATGGAAAAAATTTTATTTACATCGGAGTCAGTTACAGAAGGACATCCCGATAAAATCGCAGACCAAATTAGTGATGGAGTATTAGATGCTATTTTAGTTCAAGATCCAACCGCTCGAGTAGCTTGCGAAACAGTCGTTAATACAGGTTTAGTCGTATTGTTGGTGAAATTACAACAACTGCTACAGTTGATTATCAACAAATTGCTAGAGATACCATTCGTAAAAATTGGTTATGCTACGATCGTAAGTATGGCTATGATGCGGATAGTGTTGCTGTTATGGTTTCTTTAGATAAACAATCACCTGACATTGCAATGGGGGTTAATGATGCTTTAGAAACTCGTGGACAACAAGAAGAGTTTGGTGCAGGAGACCAAGGTTTAATGTTTGGATTTTGCAACAAATGAAACAGATACTTACTCACCAGTGCCAATTTACTTAAGTCATCAACTAGCTTATCAATTAGCAAAAGTTCGTAAAGATTAGATTATTTAGGGTCCAGATGGTAAAGTTCAAGTAACTGTTGAATATACAACTGATCATAAAGTAAAAACGTATTGATACGATTGTGTGAGTACTCAACATGATGAAGAAATTTCTCAAGAACAAATTCATCGTGATATTTTAGAGTATGTTGTTAAACCAGTTGTACCAAGTGAATTATTAGATGATGAAACACGTTATTTCATTAATCCAACAGGAAAATTCGTAATTGGTGGACCGGTTGGAGATTCTGGATTAACAGGACGTAAAATTATCGTAGATACTTACGGTGGATATGCTCGTCATGGTGGTGGAGCATTCTCAGGAAAAGATGCAGCAAAAAGTTGACCGTTCTGCAAGTTATGCTGCTCGTTATATTGCTAAAAATGTAGTAGCTGCAGGTTTAGCAGATAAATGTAATCCAATTAGCTTATGCAATTGGGGTAGCTCAACCAGTATCTATTTCTGTGGATACTTTTTGAACAAATCATGTTTCAGAAGAAAAATTAGTGCTGCAATTCGTAAAGTGTTCAAGTTAACTCCAAAAGGAATTATTGAAACATTACAATTACGTAGACCAATTTACCAACAAACTGCTGCTTACGGACATTTTTGGACGTAAAGATGTGATTTACCATGGGAACAATTAGATAAAGTAGAGGCTTTAAAAGCTGACTTCTAATAAAAACGATTATAACATTTCAGTTATAATCGTACTATTTATAATTCATAACAGTCATTGCAAAATTGGAATACAATTACGCCTAGTGTTGCTAATAACATAAACCATACAACTACACGAGTAATCCATTGTTGAAAAGATTACGTTTTTGTTTTTCTAGGTTTTCTTGACACTACTATCTCTCCTTTATTTCAAATCATTGTTAGTTTTACATGAATTGCAGGAAATACTCAAGTAGTATAGTAAATGAAAATTTTTCTTTTAAGTGCAAATAGCTTTCCTAATATTGTAAATTTTTGGTATGATGTGTAAAGTAAATTAAATTGATTATTGGAGGAATTTTAAATGTCAAAACAACAAATTGGTGTCGTTGGTATGGCAGTAATGGGTCGTAATTTAGCTTTAAATATTGAAAGTCGTGGATATTCGGTTTCAATTTTTAATCGTTCATCTTCAAAAAACAGATGAAGTGATTGCATTACATCCTGACAAAAATTAGTTCCAACTTATACAGTGGAAGAGTTTGTAAATTCATTAGAGAAACCAAGAAGAATTTTTATTAATGGTTAAAAGCTGGTGAAGCAACAGATAAAAACTATTCAAAGTTTATTACCACATTTAGATAAAGGAGATATCTTAATTGATGGGGAAATACATTTTTCCAAGATACAATCCGTCGTAATGAAATGTTAGCAAAATTTCAGGTATTAACTTTATCGGTACAGGAGTTTCTGGTGGTGAAGAAGGCGCATTAAAAGGTCCTGCTATTATGCACTGGTGGACAAAAAGATGCGTATGATTTAGTAGCGCCAATCTTAGAAGAAATTGCTGCTAAAGCTGATGATGGTGCACCATGTGTGACTTATGTGGGTCCAAATGGAGCAGGTCATTATGTAAAAATGGTTCATAACGGAATTGAATATGGTGATATGCAATTAATTGCTGAAAGTTATGATATTTTACGTCGTGTTGGTGGATTAACAGTTGAAGAAACTGCTGAAGTATTTAAATCATGGAATACTGGCGAATTAGATAGTTACTAATTGAAATTACTGCTGATATTTTAACGAAAAAGATCACTGAAACAGGTAAACCAATGGTTGAAGTGATTATGGATACTGCTGGAAATAAAGGGACAGGTAAATGGACTTCTCAAAGTGCATTAGATTTAGGTGTGCCACTTCCATTAATTACAGAATCTGTATTTGCACGTTATATTTCTACATTAAAAAGAAGAACGTGAAGTAGCAAGTAAAGAATTGTCTCCAATTAAAGTTCCTGAATTATCAAATACTGAAAAAAACAAGCATTAATTGAATCTGTTCGTAAAGGATTGTATTTCTCTAAAATTATGAGTTATGCGCAAGGATTTGCTCAAATGCGTGTAGCAAGTGAAGAGTTTGATTGGAACTTAAATTATGGGGAAATTGCTAAAATTTTCCGTGCAGGATGTATTATTCGTGCTCAATTCTTACAAAAAAATCACAGATGCATTTGAACGTGATCCAGAATTGAAAAACTTATTATTAGATAAATACTTCTTATATGTAACAGAATCATATCAAGAAGCAGTTCGTGAAGTAGTTGTAACAGCTGTTCAAGCAGGAATTCCTGTTCCAACATTCTCAAGTGCATTAGCTACTATGATTCATATCGTTCAGAGTATTACCAGCTAACTTAATTCAAGCGCAACGTGACTACTTTGGTGCGCACACTTATAATCGTGTGGATAAACCAGTGTCTTCCACTTTGAATGGGCGCAAGAACGTGAGATCGAACAATAATAACCATAATTTTAATAAGACTAGTCTATAGTAGCTAGGACGCAAGCAGCCAGCGAAGCTGTCTCATTACTAAATTTTGAGCCTATGGTCTCGAAAATTTCCTGTACTAGAAGCCAAGAGGCTTCTAGTACTTGAGCTACTATGGATAGTCTTTTCTGTTTTGTCCATTCATTAATGTTGAGACGGTTAGAAGCATATTTTTATCTGTTTAGCTATTCATTTATGAAGAAGACGTTTTACATAAGGCTAATCTGTTGTAGCTTAGGACGGTAGCAGCCCCTTTGGGTCTCATGCCCTAAATTTCGAGCATCGGTCTCGAAATTTCATGTACTAGAAGCCACTTGGCTTCTAGTACTTCAGCTACTATGGGTAGTCTTTTGGTTTAGTCATTCATTTATCTTTTAAATAAAAAGCATCTCCTACGAGATGCTTTTTATTGATGTGATTGTGGGGCTGTTTTTGTTGGTCTCATGAAGACATGTTGGATTAAAACAATCCCGCATGAAATTAACACTCCAACGACTACAGCATTTGTAAAGTTATATGGAGATTGTGCTAATGCAGATCCTAAATAATAGGTTACTTGACTTAAAATAAATCCCCAAACAAAAAGTTACGAGGTATTTCATTTCGACACCTTCTTTCATTTTCATTATAGTCAATCCTACTAATTCATACAAGTAAAATTTCTTAAACTTGCATGAATCAAATTGTTTAAAAACAACACCACAATATTTGTACAAAAATTCTATTCAACCGTTATAATAAATGAGAAGAAATGATAGAGAGGAATCATTATGACATTTACGATTTTACAAGTTACTAGTGGCTATAGCTACTGAGAAGTACCATTGATTTATATAAATATGTAATGACTGCTAAGAAATTAGGGTATGAAAAAAATTAGCTTTAACCGATGAAGGTGTCTTACATGGTGCAATTGAATTTTATAATTTATGTCGTAGCAAAAATATTGAACCTATTATTGGCTGTGTATTCCAATATAAGCAATGGAGAAATGCAGAAGCTTTTTCATTTATGGTTGTTTACGCAAAAGATGAAATTGGTTATCAAACATTAATCGAACTATCGACTCAATATCAAAAATCCAAAGTTGTTTCAAAAGATATGGAAAAAAATCATAAAAGAAGCTTCTGAACATTTACAAATAGTATTCCACAAGAAAATAGTGAATGGGCATTGGAATGTTCGAATGGAGAAGCTAGTTTCAACGTTGGTTGTTCGAAGCGGAAGACGTTATTTTTCCAAATATTCATCTAGGAATTGAATCCAACAAAGTTTTACCAGTTTCTCTAGAAGAATTAGAAGCATAGGGGAAAAAGATTTTTCAATGAAACTTCTTCCTTTTTGTTAAAACTTTCTATTTAAAAGCTGAGGATGATTTTAGTTATCGAGTATTAAAAAGCTATTGGAGATGGGGAAACACTAAGTACAACTCAAGCAGAAGTGAGTGGACAATACTATTTACAAGATGAGAAGGTATTAACGCAACATTGGTCGAGTGTATTAGAAGGAAATTAGTCCGTCAATTACAAGTATTTGTTGATGCTATTAAATGGAACTTCAAAGAATGAACTATTGCTTCAAAAATTTCAAACACCAGAAGGCAAATTAAGTCAGGAATATTTACAAGAAATTTGTCAGCAATCTTTAAAAAGATAAAGAATTAGTAAAAAGACGAGTATAAATCGCGCTTGAATTATGAATTATCCATCATTCACCAAATGGGATTTGATGATTATTTCTTAATTGTATGGGATATTATGAAATATGCTCATGAAGCAGGCATTCAAACAGGTCCTGGACGTGGATCAGCAGCAGGTTCATTAGTATCTTATTTATTGAATATTACTAAAGTTGATCCAATTGAGTATCAATTATTATTTGAACGTTTCTTAAATCCAGAACGATATACAATGCCCGATATCGATTTAGATTTTCCGGATAATCGAAGAGAAGCTATATTAGAATATGTTCGAAAAAAATATGGGGAAAAATCATGTTGCACAAATTGCTACATTTTGGGAACTTTTGGAAGTAAACAAGCATTGAGAGATGTTTGTCGTGTGTTAGGGCTGACCACGGTTCAAGCGGGAGAGTGGTCTAAAGCTATTCCAAATCAATTGGGAATTAATTTGAAAAAGTGCTTATGAACAGTCAAAAGGTTTACAAACATTAGTTTTCAGAAGTCCAAAAGAATAAATTGATTTTTGAGACAGCCTGTCGAATTGAAGGATTGCCTCGACATTTATCTACCCATGCTGCTGGTGTAGTACTATATGATAAGCCATTAACGGATGTTGTTCCTTTAATCTATAAAGACCAACAAATGCCGATAACGCAATATACAATGAAATATGTCGAACAAATTGGATTATTAAAAAAATGGACTTTTTAGGGTTAACGAATTTATCTATTTTACATGATTCAATTGAATTAACAAAAATCAATTTATCAACAAGACATTATTTTAAATGAGATTCCATTAGATGATGAGAAGACTCTAGAATTATTTTCAAGAAGCGGATACAAATGGAATATTCCAATTTGAATCAGACGGTATCCGTCGAGTATTAAAAAGCTTCGGCCAACGAATTTAGAAGATATTGCTGCTGTGAATGCTTTATATCGACATGGTCCAATGGAGCAAATTGATACCTTTATTAAACGGAAGCATGGACAAGAAGTTGTGAAAATATCCTCATCCAATTTTAGAGTCTATTCTCCAATCGACATATGGAGTCATGGTTTATCAAGAACAAGTTATGCAAGTAACTTCTCAAATGGCAGGATTTACATTGGGACAAGCAGATATTTTTGAGACGTGCCATCGGTAAAAAGACGGCAAAGTGATAGAACAAGAAAAAGCTCATTTTATTGAAGGAGCAATTGGAAAAAGGGATTGATGTAGAAAGTGCAACAGAAGTGTACCAATATATCGAGAGTTTGCTAATTATGGTTTTTAACCGTTCCACGCATTTGCGTATTCATTATTAGCGTATCAATTAGCTTATTTTAAGACTCATTATCCACGTGCTTTTTATACTGCTATTTTAAGATTTGTGGAGATCGTTCTCCAAAATTACAAACCTATTTTTATAGAAGCAAAAACAAAGAGGTATTTCGATTAAAAATCCTTCGATTAATACTAGTGTGGACGATTATACTGCAACAATAGATGGAATATTTATTGGATTAAATGCCATAAAAGGATTAAGAAGAGATTTTATTCAAGAAATTCTTACTCAACGTAAACAAAATGGCCCATTTAACGACTTTATGGATTTTGCTTTTAGAATTGGTAAAGATTTTGTAAAAAGAAGTATTAGAAGCTTTAATTGATGCAGGAGCTTTTTGATGAATTAGGAAAAAATCGAGCGACATTACGAGCAAGTATTGATGCTGTAATTGAAAGTGTAAAATTTCATGGAAGTAATCTCTCTTTAGAATTAAGTGAAGAGATGTATCCAAAAATATTTTGAAGAAGAAGATAGTAATATATTGAAAAATTGAACGAGAAATTACTGTATTAGGATTTCCAGTTTCCTCTTTTCCAACAGAACCTTATGAAATTTTATATAAGGAACAAAAAAAGCGAATCGTATTTCTGGAATTTATGAATCAAAACAAGTTTCAGTATTAGGGAATCTTAAAAATATTCGTAAGATTCGTACGAAAAAGGTGAACCAATGGCGTTTGGAACGATTCAAGATGAAACTGGTGAAATGGAGTTTGTTGTCTTTTCTGAGGTATATCCAATAGTTTTCTCATTATTAGAAGAGAATCAATTAGTATTATTAAAAGGAAAAACTAGAAAAGAATCTTCAATCGAAATGGCAGAGTGCAAGTTCAACAAGTATTAAAGCTTTATTTGAAGTGGAAGGACTAGCACAGGCAACTTCAATTAAATGTTATATTAAAATTACTGAAAAATTACAAAATAAAGAAGTATTCGACAAAATTAAGAATGTAGTAATAAAATAATCCGGGAGATACAACCGTTCTATTATACATTGAAAGTAAAGATCAGGTTCTTAAAATGAATTTTAATTCAGGATTAGAAGTCGATTTTGAGACCATAAAAGCCCTTTCTTCAATTGTTGGAGAAGAAAATGTAAAAATTATAAAATAAAAACCTTTTCATTAATGAAAAGAAAAGACATTTTAAATAAAAGTGTTAAAATAGGTTAAGAAATTGGATGAGTTCATAATAAGAGGTGAATAGCTTGAAACGTATTGCTGTTTTAACAAGTGGTGGAGATGCACCAGGTATGAATGCTGCAGTTCGTGCCATCGTTCATAAAAGGAATTTATGAAGGATTTTGAAGTCTATGGTATTAACTATGGATTTGCAGGATTAGTTGCAGGAGACATCCGCAAAATGGAGGCTTCTGATGTGGGAGATATGATTGGCCGTGGGGGTACTTTCTTATATTCTGCACGTTATCCTGAGTTTGCTCACCGTGAAGGTCAAGAAAAAGGGATTGAACAATTGAAAAAAATTCGGTATCGAAGGGTTTAGTTGTTATCGGTGGAGACGGAAGTTACCAAGGAGCTGTAGCTTTAACAAAATTAGGATTCCCAACAATTGGAGTTCCTGGAACAATTGACAATGATATTCCAGGCACTGATTATACAATTGGTTTTGATACAGCGATTAATACTGTATTAGAAGCAGTTGACCGCTTAAGAGATACTGCAACAAGTCACGTACGTACATTTATTGTTGAAGTTATGGGACGTAACGCAGGGAGATATTGCTCTATGGACTGGTATTGGTAGTGGTGCAGAACAAATTTTAATTCCTGAACAAGACTTCGATATTGCGGAAGTAGCAAAAGAATTAAAACGTGGTCGCTTAAATGGGAAAAAACATACAATTATTCTTTTAGCTGAAGGGGTAATGAGTGGCGATGAGTTTGCTAAGAAATTATGGGAATATGATGAAGACTTCCATACTCGTGTAACAGTATTAGGGCATGTTCAACGTGGTGGTTCTCCTACTGCGCGTGACCGTGTTTTAGCAAGTCGTTTAGGTGCAAAAGCTATTGACCTATTAAAAGAAGGCGTTGGCGGAGTTTGCGTTGGTGTTCGTGGTGAAAAAGTTGTTTATAGTGACATCGTAGAAACATTAGCAAATGGAAAACATGTACCGAACTTAGAATTATATCAATTAAATAAAGAAATTTCATTTTAATAAAGGAGTAGTTGTTTATGAAAAAAACTAAAAATTGTATGTACGATTGGACCAGCAAGTGAATCAATTGAAAAATTAACAGCATTAGCTGAAGCAGGTATGAACGTATCACGTTTAAATTTCTCCATGGTGACCATGAAGAACATTTCGCACGTATTAATAATATCAAAAAAAGTACGTCAAGAAACTGGTAAAATGATTGCTATCTTATTAGATACAAAAAGGACCAGAAATTCGTACACATGATATGGAAGGTGGAGCTTTAGAATTCTTCACTGGAGATGTATTACGTATTTCTATGACTCAAGTTTTAGGGACAAAAGAAAAATTTCTATTACTTACCCAGAATTAATTAACGATGTTAAAGTTGGATCTACAATTCTAATCGATGATGGTTTAGTAGGTTTAACAGTTACTGAAATTGATCATTCAAATGGAGAAATCGTAACAGTAGTAAACAACAGCGGTGTTGTTAAAAACAAAAAAAGGTGTAAACGTTCCAGGGCGTAAGCACTAAATTACAGGAATCACTGAAAAAGATAGAGCAGATATTATCTTCGGTATTGAAAATGATATTGACTATATCGCAGCAAGTTTCGTTCGTCGTGCTTCTGATGTTCAAGAAATCAGAGATCTATTAGAAGAATACAATGCAACTCATATTCAAATTATTCCAAAAATTGAAAACCAAGAAGGTATTGATAACATTGACGAAATCTTAGCTTTATCTGATGGTTTAATGGTTGCTCGTGGAGACATGGGTGTTGAAATTCCTGCAGAGGAAGTTCCAATCGTTCAAAAAGCTTTAATTAAGAAATGTAATGCTTGTGGTAAAACCAGTAATCACTGCTACTCAAATGTTAGATTCAATGCAACGCAACCCACGTCCAACTCGTTCGGAAGCAGGGGACGTAGCAAATGCTATCTTTGATGGTACAGATGCTGTAATGTTATCTGGTGAATCTGCAGCAGGGGACTACCCAGTAGAAGCTGTTAAAACAATGGCAAGTATTTGTGTACGTACTGAACGTGAATTACGTGGACAAGATAAATTCAAATTAAAAACTTATGATGCATCAGATGTAGCGGAAGCAATTGCTCGTTCTGTAGCGCATACAGCTAAAAACTTAGATATTAAAAACAATTGTAGCTGCAACTCAATCTGGTCATACTCCAAAAATGATTTCTAAATATCGTCCAAGTGCAAATATTATGGCTGTGACATACACTGAACGTCAACAACGTGCTTTAGCATTAGTATGGGGTGTTCAACCTTTTGTAATTGATAGACCTGCATCAACTGATGAAATGTTTAAGCTTGCAAATGATATCGTATTAGAAAAAAAGGATTTGCTGAAAAAGGAGAATTATTAATTCTTACTGCAGGTCTTAAAGTTGGAGAAACAGGTTCAACAAATATGTTGAAAGTCCAAAAAACATTTTAATAATTCGAAATAGACCTTTCTATATAGTAGTAAAGGACGGCAGCAGCCTCGCGAAGCGAGTCTCATACTCAAATTTCGAGCCCTAAGGTCTCGAAATTTCCTAGCAAAAAGTTGCCAATGTGGCAACTTTTGCGTTTACTATGAAAGGTCTTTTTCTAATTTGACGGATAATTACGGGAGAGCGTTTGGGAATAGTCCTTTCTATATAGTAGTAAAGGACTCCAGTAGCCATTGAAGATGTCTCTTGTGCTTACTAGTATGAAAGGTCTTTTTGTTTGAACGGCTTTTTGAGTAAATAAAACTCTTCGTTTCAAAAACAAAGAGTTTTTTGATATATGATTAAAAATTCGATTACGATAGAGGCTGACTACTTTTCCTAAGATGGTTACATTAGGTAAAAATAATTGGATCGAGTTGATCATTTTCTGGCTCTAAGCGAATATGGTCAGATTCTCATAAAATCTTTTACAAGTAGCAGTATCTTCTTCGGTCATGGCAATGACAATTTCACCATTGGAAGCAGTCGATTGTTTTCGTACGATAACAGAATCGCCATCGAAAATTCCTGCATTAATCATGCTGTCACCTTTAATCGTTAACATGAATAAATCTTCTGCATCCTGTTGTAAATCTGGTGGAATTGGAAAGAATCCATTCGCTTCTTCGATAGCTAATATAGGTGAACCAGCTGTAACAGTCCCTAACATTGGAATAGCAGTAGCAGTAGCGCCGATTGCTTTTAGACCAATTTGTGTTAATTCAATCGCTCTAGGTTTACTAGGATCTCGTTGAATGTATCCATTTTTTTCTAAACGAGAAAGGTGGCCGTGTACAGTTGAGGTAGAAGAGAGTCCAACGGCATTACAGATTTCTCGAACAGTTGGTGGATAACCATGTTCTTTAACTTCTTCATATATAAAACGTAGGACATCAATTTGTTTTGAATCTTTAAAAATTTGACATTGAATCACCTTCTTTATATCTTTTTACGTTATCATAGCATAAAACGAAAGTTTAATCAAACAAATGTTCGTGTTTTGAAATATTTTTCTTTTTAGGCAAATAATGGTATGATAAAAGGGTAATTATAAAATTGTAGAAAGGACGTCTATTATGTTTAGATCCTAAGAAAAATTGAGAGAATTAATGAATTAGCTCGTAAAGAAAAACAGAAGGGTTAACTCCTTCAGAACAAAATGAACAATTGTTATTACGTCAAGAATATTTAGAAGCATTTTCGTGGTGGAATGAGAAATCATATTGAAGGATTAAAAAGTTGTTGATGAAGAAGGTAATGATGTAACTCCTGAAAAATTGAAACAAATTCAAAGAGAAAAAGGATTACATAATCGTAACGAAGACTAGTTTTTTAATTAAAAATAGGGAATTAATAAAATAATCATTTGAATAGGAGTGTTAATATGTTTGATAAAGTAGATCAATTAGCAGTAGATACGATTCGTACAATGAGTGTGGATGCGATACAAGCCGCAAATTCTGGTCATCCAGGTTTACCAATTGGTGCTGCTCCAATGGCTTATGTATTATGGTCAAAAATATTTAAAAGTAAATCCAAAACAATCTAAGTGGGTCGATCGAGATCGCTTTGTTTTATCAGGTGGACATGGTTCAGCACTCTTATATTCATTATTACATTTATCTGGTTATCAAGTTTCAATTGAAGATGTAAAAAAATTTTCCAGTCAATTTAATAGTAAGACTCCAGGTCACCCAGAAGTTGGTCATACAGATGGTGTAGAAGCAACAACTGGCCCTTTAGGTCAAGGATTCGCCAACGGTGTAGGAATGGCAATGGCTGAAGCACATCTTGCTGCAACCTATAATCGTCCAGGATTTCAATTGTAGATCACCATACTTATGTCATGTGTGGGGATGGAGATTTAATGGAAGGTATTTCTTATGAAGCAACTTCATTAGCAGGTACTTTGAAATTAAATAAATTAATTGTATTATACGATTCAAATGATATTACATTAGATGGCGAATTATCAAAATCATTCAATGAAAGTGTTAAAGATCGATTTATTGCTCAAGGATGGAATTATATTCGTGTTGAAGATGGAAATAGACTTAGATGAAATTGCAGAAGCAATTGAAGAAGCACAAAGGTGAAACTGAGAAACCAACTTTAATTGAAGTGAAAACGATTATTGGATACGGTGCTCCGAATCAAGGAACAAATAAAATTCATGGAACTCCTTTAGGTGAAGAAGGCATTAAAATCATGAAACAAAAATTATGGATGGAATTATGCTCCATTTGAAGTTCCGGAAGAAGTAGCTCATCGTTTTGATAAATTATTAGTGCAAACAGGGTGAACATGATTACCAAGAATGGCAAGAATTATTCGAAGCATATCGTAAAGAATATCCTGAATTAGCGAAACAATTTGAAGATGCTTTTTCTGGAAAAGTTGAAGTGGATTGGAACGAAATTTTACCAAAATATGAATTTGGTAGCCCGGCAAAAGCATCTCGTGTAACAAGTCAAGAAGTGATTCAAGAATTAGGAAAAACATATTCCATCGTTCTGGGGAGGATCAGCTGACTTATCTTCTTCAAATAATACAATGAATAAAGCAGATACTGACTTTGAAGCTAGTAATTATGCTGGACGCAATATTTGGTTTGGTGTACGCGAATTTTCAATGGGTGCAGCATTAAATGGTATTTTATTACATGGTGGAACAAGAGGATATATTGGTACATTCTTTGTATTTGCCGATTATGTGAAACCAGCAATGCGTGTAGCTGCTCTTTCTAATTTACCAACAATTTATGTTTATACGCATGATTCAATTGTGGTAGGGAAGATGGCCCAACTCATGAACCAATTGAACAATTAGCAGCATTTCGTGCAACCCCAAATACAAATGTATTTAGACCTGCGGATGGAAATGAAGTAGCTGCTGCTTGGAAAATAGCTTTAGAAGATACTACTAGACCATCATTATTAGTCTTATCAAGACAAAATCTTCCAGTATTGGAATATTCATTGGAATTAGCTTTTGATGGAGTTAATAAAGGCGCCTATGTTGTGAGCTCACAAGAAGGGGAAGTTCCAGAAGGAATTTTGATTGCAACTGGTTCTGAAGTGAATTTAGCAGTAGAAGCTCAAAAAGTGATTACGAGAAAAAGGACATGATGTTTCAGTAGTTTTCAATGCCAGCGATGAATCGCTTTGAAGAACAATCAAAAAGAATATCAAGAGTCTGTATTACCAAGTTCAGTTCGCAAACGTGTTGCAATTGAAATGGGTGCAAGTCTAGGATGGCATCGTTATGTAGGATTCAATGGTGAACTAGTAACAATTGATAAATTCGGGACATCTGGTAATGGAAATACTGTTATGAAAGAATATGGATTTACAGTAGAAAATATAGTGGCAACTTATTTATCATTAATTTCATAAAAAGAATAGGAATGGACTTCTCTGACGTTGTAGATAACGACGTCAGGGAGGTCTTTTTGTTTAAAGATGATAAAAAGCCGAATGGGAAGAATTATTCTTACAAAAACAGGATTTAAATATGAAAAATTAACAATTTTTAATTTTTAAGTATTTAAAGTATTAATATTACTTTATTTGTTCTATAATGAACATGGGAGGAAGTGATTTTTGATTAGAAATAGATTTGTAAGAATCAGAAATAAATACGTTTCTTTGAAAAAACTGTTTTACTGACATTCTATGATAGATGAGTAATTTCTATATGATGAAAGTTGATAAAAATTTTCAATTAATATAAGATGGAATGAAAAGAAATTTTTAGGAGGATATAATTTGATTGATATTCATTCGCATATTATTTTTGGAGTCGATGACGGGCCACAAACAATTGAAGAGTAGAAAGTCTTTTAATGGATGCTTATAATCAAGGTGTACGTACTGATTGTTGCAACTTCACATCGTAGAATAGAATGTTTGAAACACCTGAAGATACAATAGAAAAGAATTTTAAAAGTGTTCAAAAAACTTTCAAAGAAGTAGCGTCAGATTTAACGGTATTATATGGGGCAGAGATTTATTATTCTAGTGAATTAATGGATAAATTAGAAAAAGATAATTCCCAGTATAAATGGAAGTTCTTATGTGCTAATAGAGTTTAGTCAAAAATGCAAAATTATGGGAAATTAAAAACAGGTTTAACAAATATTTTTAAGAATGGGATTTATTCCAGTTATTGCTCATGTAGAACGATATCAATCTTTTTGAAAATAATGAAAATTATTTAAAAGAATTGATTCATATAGGTTGTTATGTTCAAATTAATAGTTCAAGTGTATTAAAAAGCTAAAATGGTTTAATGATAAAAATAGATTGTTTAAGAAAAAGAGCAAAGTATTATTTGGATAAAGACTTAGTACATTGTGTTGCGAGTGACATGCATCATCTATCAAAGAGACCCCTTATATGAAAGAAGCGTTTGAAGTCATTTCTCATAAATATGGGCTAAAGCAAAAGAGTTATTTGTAGAAAATCCTATTCGGATAATTACTAATCAAATGATAGAATAAATTTAAATATTTTACGGACAATATCGATGAGATGTTAATCATTTTAAAAGTCGTAAGATTACTATGAAAGAGGAAATTATGTGTACTTATAGAATTATAAAAAGAGGGTTTGATTTCTTTATTAGTATAGTATTATTAATACCAGTTATGTTACTTTGTAGTATTAGTGCTTTTATTTATCATATTAGAAACAAGAGGAAAATCCTTTGTATATACAAGAAAGAGTTGGATTAAACGGCAAAAGATTTAATATTTATAAGCTAAGAACGATGTATTCAAATGCCGAAAAAGATGGTTATCAATGGGCAATGAAAAATGATGTTCGTATCACAAAAAGTGGGTCATTTTTCTTCGAAAAAGTCGAATTGATGAATTACCTCAATTAATGAATATTATTAAAGGCGATATAGCTATTATAGGACCACGTCCAGAAAGACCTGAATTTATTGAGGAATTTTTAAAAGATATTCCAGATTTTAATGATCGTATAATCATAAAAACCCTGGAATTACAGGTTGAGCACTAAGTTAATGGTGGGTATGAATTATCCCCCAAAAAGAAAAGTTAAAATATGATAAATATTATATAGAACATGAAAGCTTAAATTTAGATATTTTAATTTATATAAAAACAGTACAAGTTGTTTTTAATGGAGATGGATCTAGGTAAAAATAATCAGTAGAGGAGAACAGTGAATGAATCTTTTTAATAATATGACAAGATTTTATAGTCTTATTAAGTCAAAATTTATTTTTAATAAGCTTTATACTTTTAGGAGTTGGTAGTGTTACATTATATACCATTGTAGCTATTAAACCAGTTTATAGTGTGTCATCTACTCTTATTGTGAAAAAATATGAGTACAGAAAAATGATTCTCAAGTAATAGAATCTTTAAACTTGTTTCAAAGACAGGCGAAAACTTATTTTAGAAATTGCAGCATTACCAACTGTAAAGGAAGCAACCAATCAAGCATTAGAACTTTCTCCTGAAGAATCATCTAAAAATTAAGGGTGTTAAACTAACGAATGATTCAGGCTCACAATTAATGACTTTAACAATACGAGCTACAGATAGAGAGTTAGCTGTTAATTATATTAAACAATATGTAAAACAATATAAAAAAATTTTACGGCAGAAAAAATTTGGTCGTGATGATTTAGAAGTAGTGAGTGAGGCATTAGGAAGTTCAAAACCTGTTTATCCAATTTTATGGAAAAATATGTTCATATCTTTAATCGTATTTGTATTTATAGCTTTTAATATGATATTTTTCCGTTATATTTTTGAGTGATACCATTGATTCTTCTGAAGATTTAGAAGAATTAACAGGGTTCCAACTCTAGGAATGATTCCTGAAATAGAGAAAAAGGGAAGAAGGTAGAAATATGCATATTGAAGTCATTCATAATAGTAAATCGATTGCATCAGAATCTTTTAGAACTTTACGAAGTAATATACAGTTTTCAAATTTTGGGCAAAAGTATTCAAAACAATAGTTGTGACGAGTTCTAATCCTAATGAAGGAAAGAGTGAAGTGAGTATTAATCTTGCAGCTTCATTAGCCCAACAAGGAAAAAGTTTTGTTAATAGATGCAGATATGAGAAAACCTACTCAACATAAAATTATTGAGTTATGAATACAGAAGGATTAAGTAAATTTTTATTACGTGAAACGGGTGCAGAAGCTATTCAACGATTAGAAATACTTGATGTAAAAATTCGATGTTTTAACTTCAGGTCCAGTCCCACCAAACCCTTCAGAAATGCTAGCTAGTTATGCGATGGAACAAAAGTATCAAAGCGTTTGTAGAGCATTATGATTATGTCATTATTGATACACCACCTTTATTAGCAGCAACTGATGCACAAGTATTGGCGAGAATTGCTGATGCAACTTTTATTAGTAGTTGATCTAAACAAAGCAAACGTAGACAAATTGTAGAAGCTAAGAAAAGATTGGATAATGTTGGAGCTAGACTATTAGGAACAGTGATGAATAAATTAAAATTAACGGAAGGTAATAATTATGTACTATTACAAATATTAGTTAGTGGAAGAGATAAGAAACACTAGGGAAGGAGTTCAAATGATTATCTATATTTTAATGTTTATGTACCTTTCCTTGCTGGCGTTCTTATCTTTTTATTTTGAAGAGAAAAAAGAGATAAACTTTCTCATTTTTCCAACCTTTATGTTCTTCTTACTTTTTGATGGTTTAAGAAAAATCAAGTGTAGGAGGAGATTTGAATGTTTATATTTCATTTTTGAACAAAATGCTTTAAGACTTCCAGAACTTTCCAAAATCTTTAAATCGAGATTTGAACTAGGATATGTTTTTACTAACCAACTCATTCGTAGTATGACTGAAAATTACTCATTATTACTTTTTGTATTTGCTTTCCTAACTTTATGGATATGGTTCTATGTATTAGACAAGTATTCTAAAAATGTGTATATGAGTTTAATCATTTACTTAAGCTCTTTAGGAATGTTTTTATATTCTTTATCTAATATTCGACAAGGACTAGCAGTTGCATTTGGGTTTTTAGGATTTTATTTTTTTAACAGAAGAAAAAGAAAAATAAGAGGGATTCTTTTTGTATTATTAGCGCCTCTATTTCATACTTCAGGAATAGTTTGTATTCTATTTATCTTTATTAGAAAAAAATAAAATTAAGTGCGAAATATTATCCAGCTATTTTTATAGGATTTGTAGCGCTATTTCCATTTGTAAAAATTAATTTTCGATTGCTTTTAATTAAATATTTCCCACAATATAATTCTTACTTAGAATCATCATGGTTTTTAGATAGTAATAAGTGGGCTCCTATATTACTAACCATTTTATATGCATTCGTTTTTATAATGGGAGAGATTATTTTTAAATAAACAAACATTAACAAAGGTGGAAGAATCCGTTAGAACGTTATTTTTAGCTTATTTAGTGTTAACTGCTATGACATTACAAACAAGTCTAATTGGTCGATTTGCGCATTACTTTTCTCCATTTGTAGCATTGTATATTCCAATGGTTTTATCCAAAATTTCACACAAAAAATAAAATGGATTTTGTTTTTATGGGATTATTTTAGTTTATTTGATGATGCTTTTAGTACTGATTTATTATAAACCAGACTGGTATCATGTAGTTCCTTACCGTTCCGTCATCACGGATTGGTTGATAGGAAATTAGATAGAGGTGTAGGTATGGAGTTTTCCGTTTTAGTAACAGTTTATAAAAAGAAATTCCAGAGAATTTAAGAAAAGAGTTTATTAAGTTCATATAAACAGACAGTAAAACCAAAAGAAATTATTTTAGTGTGTGATGGGGAATTAACAGAAGCATTAAACGAAGAAATTGAGCGTTTAAAAATAGAAATTCCTATTTTTGTCAGTTTTATCACTTACCTGAAAAACTTAGGTCAGGCCCAACATCTCGCTTTTGGTGTAAAAACAATGTCGAACGGAACTTATTGCTCGAATCGATAGTGATGACTATTGTGTTGAAACAAGATTTGAAAAAAACAATTGAACGCTTTTAAGATTAATCCGAATTTGATTATGGTTGGTTCGAATATATTAGAAAAATACAGAATTTACAGCTTTGAAGAAAGTGCCTGAAACAACTGCAGAAATTCGACAATATTCAAAAATGAGAAATCCATTTAATAATCCTTCTAGTATGATGAAAAAGACTATATTTTAAAATCGGGAAATTATCGTAATTTCGTTATTTAGAAGATTATGATTTAACGATGAGATTATTACATGATAATCCGACTAAAAGATTTTTATAATATTCAAGAACCTTTAGTAGTGATGCAAACAAATGATTCTAGTTATTTACGAAGAGGTGGTCTTTTGTATGTGAAGACAGATTTTATTCTTCAGTTAGATTTTTTATCGTAGAGGGATATTCATTTGTTTTGAATTAATGCGAAATCTTCTTCTTCGGAATGTCGTTCGTATTTTTACCAAATCAAGCTAGAAAATGGATCTATAAAGAGAAAAATGAGAGAAGAAGTTACTGGAAATGGGAGGTGAATTGAAAAATGAAAAGAGTCATTACTTATGGAACATTTGACTTACTCCACTATGGACATATTCATTTGCTAAAACGTGCAAAGGCATTAGGAGATTATCTAATTGTAGGATTATCGACGAATGAATTTAATCAAAAAGAAAAATAAAAGACTGTTATTTTGACTATGATAAGAGAAAAATCTCTTCTAGAGGCCATAAGATATGTAGACCTTGTCATCCCAGAGGAAAAATTAGAACAAAAAGTTTCTGATATCGAGAAGTATCATGCGGATGTCTTTGTCATTGGTGATGACTGAAAGGGAAGTTTGACCATTTAGAAGATTTAGGAGTCGAAAGTTGTTTATTTACCGAGAACGGAAGAAATTTCTACTTCTAAAAATAAAAAGATTTAAATCAAGGGTGATAGGATGAAATATCATGTTTTCCACGTAACAGGTGGAGTGCGAAATACGATGAGTGGGGTACAAAGTTTTATAAAAACCATATTCAAGAAGACGATGATGAGTTTAACTATATAGTTGGGGAATCTAATGGTGAAGATTATTTTCCTTTAATCAATACTTAGATGAAAAACACATCAAACGAATCGTATTTCCAGAATTAAAGATTTTTAACATGATTCAATACGCAAGAGAATGTAAAAAGTTTTATGAGAATCATTCAATCGATATTCTGCATGTTCATAATCCTATTACTGCCTTTTATACATAATTACTATGCACGAAAAAAATGGTGTCCGTGTCAGAATTTATCATAATCATAGTAGTCAGTTTTCTGACCATTGGTTGAAAAGCATTCGAAATCGATTTTTAGTCTTTTTAGCATTAAAAATGCGACGCATCGTATTTCATGTGGTCAATTAGCTGGAGAAAAATTTTTGGAAAACAGTCGTTTCAAATTGTTCCAAAATGCTATTCAAATAGAGAAATTTAAATTTTCACCATGCTATAGAAATGAGATTCGACAAGAGTTTCGTATTCCCAACCATCAAAAAGTAGTTGGAATGGTGGGGATTATAAATCCGTTTAAAAACCAAAAATTTTTTTAATTGAAATTGCAAAACTGATGCCGGAAGTTACTTTTGTCTTTGTTGGAGAAGGTCCGGATCGTGTAATGTTAGAAGAAAAAAGCAACAAGTTAGAGAATGTTATTTTTACGGGTCGTAGAAATGATGTGCATAAAATTTTTATTCAGCGTTTGATATTTTTGCATTTCCATCCCTTTATGAAGGATTTCCAATGGTGTTAGTGGAGGCACAATGCTCTGAGTCAATATTATTATGAATGAAACGATTGATTCCACAACACAACTGAATAAAAAAACTTTGTACAGCTTTACCTTTGGAAAAGGAAAAATGGATGAATTCTATTGAAAAAGCACCTCTTTTAGATCAAAAATCGCCCGTTAGAGGAAGCGTTAAAAACCGTTCAATATTGATGAAAATAGAGAATATTTGAAACAATTTATAAGCAAAGCTTGGAGATGATATGAATCAGTATTTCAAAACACTTATGTTTAACCTTAAATCAATCACGTCAAAAAATGAATACGATGATTCCAAAGAAGAACAAGAGAATTGTTTTATATTCAATTGAGGGATTCAGAGATAATCTTAGAACACTTTATCAGTATTTAGTGGATAATGGTTATCAGAAGAATATGAAATTATATGTGCCTCCAATGATTTTTATCATTTAGAAAAAGAATGATGTGAAGTATGTTTCTATTTATCGAGGTGTGTATTATTTTTAACGTCAAAATATTTTTCTATTCATTTGGAAAGTATCCTATTAAGCCTACCAAAAATCAGATGGTGGTGAATTTATGGCATGGAATGCCTTTGAAAAATTGGAAACCTCGAAGAGGGGTTAGAGAATGTTGATCTATAACTTTTTACAAAATTGGTATCCTCTTCAGATTTCTTTACACCAATTATGAAAGCTGCTTTTTAATGCAACTGATGAACAAATGTTATTAGTAGGAAATATTCGTAATGATGAATTATTTAAAGAAAAACAAGATAAGAGAATTATTTGGATGCCAACTTACCGAAATTCCAAAAATTATCATGATAGTCAGGATGCACTAATATTTTCTCTTGAAGAAGATGATTTTAGAAAAATGAACAATTATTATCAGAATATTGTTATCAATTATATATTAAATTGCATCCTTTAGAAGAATCTCGCCTTCAAGTGCAAATGAATCACTCAAAACATTCATCTATTAACAGAAGAGATTATTAGTGAGCAGTATGGGACTTTATATACCTTTTAGGGGACTACTAGCGCATTAATTACCGATTACTCTTCAGTATTTTTTTAGATTATTATTTATTAAATAGACCAGTAGCATTTACCATTAATGATTACGATGAATATAAGGACAAACGTGGTTTTGTATTTGAAGATGTTAAGAGTCTTATGGTGGGGAGTGTCATTCGTGATTCACACGACTTATTAGAGTTCCTAGAGAGTGTCATGAAATCTGAAGATAGTTACATTGAAGAAAGAACAAAAAGTAAATAATAAGTAAATGCCATTCAAAAAGACTTTACAAAAACCCTTTTTGAATGAAATTGGATTAAAATAATAAGGTTAGGATAAAAATGATTAGCGTAATTATTCCGTTTATAATGTAGAAAAATTATTTAGAAGAATGCTTAAAAAGTGTTCAAAATCAAACATACACCAATATTGAAGTACTATTAGTAAATGACGGTTCTACAGACAACTCTAAACAGATTTGTGAACGTTATTGTCAAGAGGATAGTCGTTTTCACTTGTTGAATCAAGAAAACCAAGGACAAAGTGTTGCACGAAATACTGGTGTAGTAGCTTCAACAGGAGAGTTTATTGCATTTGTTGATAGTGATGATGTTATCCTACCGAATTATTTGGAAACATTAATGCAATATATGGCTGCAGATGTAGACATTGTGGAAAGTAAGTTTACAGTACATAAAAAAGATTTTTTTACTGATGATTTTGAAAAAAGAACGATTCTATTTGAAGGGAATTCTATCGAAGCTGTGAGAGCTGTTCCTCGTCATATATTGAGCGTTAACCCAGTTACAAAAACTCTATAGAAGATCAATCGTTGAATCGGTTCCTTATTTAGAAGGGGTTATTTTTGAAGATATTTATAGTGGTGTTGGTATGCTGAAGTATATCCGAAAGATTGTTAAAATCGACTATGTAGGCTATTATTACCGTCAACATCAATCGAGTACTATGCATCGAACATTTACTGAAAAAAATTTAGACATATTCCTGGTTTGTGACAAGTTAATAGAGTTGTATTCTGATAGTGAAGAACTTCTTCCTTATATTGGAAGCTTCTTAGTGCATGTAGCAACGATGCATTATCAAGATTATATCGAAAAAGGAAATCCATACGCAGAATTTTATAATCAAAAAATTAGCAGAGTATGTAACATTAACAAAGAAAAATCCAGAGTTAGCTAGAGTATCACGTTTGATTAAGCTCTATAACTTTTTGCCCCAAATATTATAACTCAATTGTATTCTAATCTACTATGCAATTTGGAAATTCAAAAAATGGCATTAAAGAAGTAAAGGTAGATGAATAAAAATAAGTGAGAAGGAAATTGTTTTATGATTAGCATTATTGTACCAGTTTATAATGTGGAAGAAAATTTAGAAGAATGTCTAGAAAGTATAAGGCAGCAAACTTATACAGATATTGAAGTCATCTTAGTAAACGATGGTTCAACGGACAGCTCAAAAGAGATTTGCGAACGATTTTGCCAGGCAGATAGTCGTTTTAGGTTAATTAATCAAGAAAACCAAGGACAAAGTGTCGCAAGAAATCGCGGTGTTAAAGAATCTGTTGGACAATTTATTATGTTTGTGGATAGCGATGATGTTATCAATACAAATGTATTAGAAGTGTTACTTCCTTACATGAAGACGGATGTGGATATCGCAGAATGTAGAATGACAAGAAAAAAAGAAGAATTCTTTCTTAATAAGACTTCTACAATTGTATTCGAAGGGAACTCTAAAGAAGCAATTCTTAACTGTATTGCGTTTAAAGAAGTGAAGTATTGTGTTTTTTAAAAAATTATATAGAAGAGAAATTGTTGAAAAGATTCCATTTTTAGAAGGATATATTTATGAAGATGTCTTTACAGGAATTAATTATCTAAAAACATATTCGAAAAAATAGTAGTTATTGATTATATTGGTTATTATTACCGTGTTCAGTGCAAATAGTACTATGACGAAATCCTTTAATGAAAAAAAGATTTAGATATTTTTAAAGTGGGAAATCAGTTAATAGATTCTTTTAAAGATGATGAAAATATGCTTCCGTACATTGGTTATTTTTTTGTTTTATCTTGGTCATGGACACTATTTAAAAGATGGGATTAATACGAAGAGTCCGTATGTTGATTTATATGAAGATTTTATTCGAAACGCTGCTTTTATAGCAAAAGCAATCCAAGGAAGTTGTTCGAAAAATATCGTTTATTGCGACTGTACTTACTTGCTCCAAAAATATTATACAACGATTACTCATCCTATTTATAAAAGTTTACAAAAGAGATGGATTGCTGCTAAAAAGTAATGAATCATCTAAACGATAAATTACATATAAGAAAAATTGAGTATTTAAATAAGTAGGATAATACAATAAATTTAAAAGGAAATGTCAGAAAAGAATATGATTAGTATAATAGTACCAGTTTATAATGTAGAAAATTATCTGGAAGAATGTTTAGATAGTATTCAGCATCAAACTTATACAGATATCGAAGTAATATTAGTCAATGATGGATCTCACTGATTACTCAAAAAGAAATTTGTGAGGAATATTGTAGGAAAGATTCTCGTTTTCACTTAATAAATCAGGAAAACCAAGGGCAGAGTATTGCAAGAAATAGAGGTGTTGCTGAGTCTACAGGAGAATTCATCGTTTTTATTGATAGTGACGATATAGTAAAGTTTGATTTGTTGACACAATTAGAAGTATATGTCTGATGGAATTGATATTGTAGAATGTAATAGAACCGAAGATATTCAATATTTAAATTTAGAAAAAGTAATTGATGTTAAAGAATTGGATTCAAATGAAGCGTTATATGAATGTTTTTAATCATGGAGTAAGTTGAGCCCAGTCGCAAAACTTTATCGTCGTGAAATAGTGGAGAAAGTTCCGTTTTAGAAAATTTAATTTATGAAGATTTTTATACTGGAATCGTCTCTTTAAAGTATATTCAAAAAATGAGAAAAAATTGACTATATTGGTTATTATTATCGATATCATACTTCTAGTACGATGAATCAGAACTATTCAGAAAAGAATCTTGATATTTTTAAAGTTGGCGAAAAATTATTAGAGGAATTTAGAGAAGATAATTGGTTACCTTATGTAGGGAATATGTTATTTTTAGTCGGTATTGGTCATTTTTAAAAAGTATCGTATAAGAATTGGACATCCCTACTATCAGTTATACATTGATGCAATTCATAAATATGCTGAAACAGCTAAGGAATTATCGGATATTTACAATTCCAGTAAATTATTAAGATGGTATAGTTACTCACCAAAATATTTTTAGTTTATATTATCCTTTGTATTTAAGATATTTAGACATTCGATGGAAAATTTAATAGGAGGCTATTTATGATTAGTGTCATTGTACCTGTTTATAATGTTGAAGAGTATTTAGAAGAATGTTTAGATAGTATTCAATGTCAAACTTATGACAATATTGAAGTAATATTAGTCAATGATGGATCAACAGATGCTTCAAAAAGAAATTTGTGAGAAATATTGTAAGCTAGGACACTCGTTTTTCATTTAATCAATCAAGGAAATAAAGGATTAAGTGGTGCAAGAAACCGTGGTATGAGCGAATCCCTAAGGTGAATTCATCACTTTTGTAGACAGTGATGATGTTCTTAAAGAAGATATGTTGGAACAATTGATAAAAACAGGTTACTTCAGATGATATCGATATTATAGAGTGTTGGTATACGAATGATCAAAAAGAATTAGCAATTCCTTCATCAGAAAAAGTAAAAATTATTTTTCAAGGGAATACTAAAGAAGCTTTAGTTTCTTTTATGTAGAGATAATATTGTTCGTTTGAATGCAGTTGCTAAAACTTTTTAGAAGAGAAGTAATTTTCAATTTTCCATTTTTAGAAGGTTTATTTTTATGAAGATGTTTATGGAGGAATTGGAATCTTAAAAACAGATTCGTAGAATGGTGAAAATCGATTATATAGGATATTATTACCGTGTACGACAAGGTAGTATTATGAATCGAGAATTTAATTTGAAAAATTTAGATTTATTTACAATATGTGATAAAAGTCGAACAATTATATGAAGGAGATGTAGAGCTACTTCCATACATTCATCGTCGCTTGTTCCATTTAGTCTTGATGCACGTTGTCGATTATCATATATTCGAGGAAATCCATATCAAGAGAAATATCTGAAATATTTGAATCGATACGCTAAAAGTTCAAGCCTTCAGTTTTAATGAGACTTATCGATTATTCCCACAAAATATTGTCTTCATTTCAAGAGTTGTTGGAGCGATTCAATGGAGATTTGAAAAATATATTATAAAAAGGATTATGGAAAGGGATGAAGTAGCATGAACTATTATTTAAAAAGAAAGATATGCTGAAGCTAAACATGCAGGCTCTAAAGCTAGATTAGATGCTGAAAAAAATAATGGTAGAAGCAGGCTATCAACCTTTTTCTTAAATAATCAGTCAAATGCTGTTCCTTTAACAAAAGACGATGTAATCGTTCTTCAATTTCCATTATTATGGCATTCGTTAAAAACACAAATTTTAACGAGATTTTTGAAAAATAGAAAGTTCAAAGCTTATTTACTCATCCATGATATTGAATCACTTAGAAATAGAAAGATAAAGACATTTAAAGAGTTTAAACATTCCATTATCTATTTTTTTACAAAATAAAAACAGTACTGGAAAAAGTAGATGGTGTTATCGCTCATAATGATAAGATGAAAGCAGAATTAGTGCGATTAGGAATTCCAGATGAGAAGATTGTTGCATTAGAAATCTTTGATTATGTCATTCCTCATTATGAAAAGAAGACAACTTATGAGAAGAATACAGTTATCGTTGCAGGTAATTTTGACATACGGAAAACAAAATATGCAAGACAATTACCCGGAAATCGGAATTTTCTATTTATGGAATCAACTTCGAAGAAGAGAATCTTCCTTTGAATGTTCATTATAAAGGCTCTTTTCTCCTGATGAACTTTCTCATCATCTTCAAGGTGGCTTTGGTTTAGTTTGGGATGGGGATAGTCCCCATACTTGTAGTGGAATGTACGGAGAATATTTAAAGATGAATAACCCGCATAAAAGCTTCTCTTTATTTAGCCTCAGGTTTTCCAATCATCGTATGGAGTCAATCTGCTTTTAGCTGATTTTGTCAGAAAAATCAATGTGGAATCATAGTTGATTCATTATTTGAAATTTCAGAATCTCTAGAATCAATGGAAGAAGAAGACTATCAAGAGCTGATAAAAATAGTAAGAAAATCGGCGAAAAATTCGTAACGGTTATTTTTCTAAAAACAGCTTTAGAAAAGTGTGAAAGGAGATTGTAGATAGGATGAACATACAATCATTACAAGAAAAAAATTACTCGATATTCTCAAATCGTAAGATTTTATGGAGTTAAATGACACGGTAGCTTATTATCTGGCTCAACAATCTGAGATAAATTTCTATGATTTTCGAAAAAGATTCTTTTTAGATTTTGTATTGAAATTACGTAAAAGAAGCTCAAATAGATGAATCAAGTGATGAGAACGAAGAAGAGGCTACAGATTTTTCCAAAAATCATTTGGACAATGTGGCAACAGGGAGAAGCACAAATGCCTGAAACAGTAAAAGCTTCACTGAAGACAATTAAAGACTTTGCCAAAAGAAATGGTTGTGAATATTATTTATTAACAAATGAAAATCTTGCGGATTTTATTAATATTCCTGTAGATATTACCGAAAAATACAAGAAAAAAAGAATTATCAGCTGCACATTATTCAGATATTATTCGTTTTAGTTTGTTATACCAATATGGAGGAATTTGGATGGATGCAACATTATTTGTATCACCTTATGCAACGTTAGAAATGTTTGAAGGAGACTTTTTACTTTGAATCATCCACCTTTTACAAACGGAACAAATGGAACGAACAGTTTGTGATTTTTAAATGAGTCAGGTTTCCTTTTAGCTGGGAAAAAAAGGAAAGCCATTTTTAAACATATTCGGGATTTATATTTGTATTATGTCCGTAAATTTCCTATTTTTTATTCATTATCTAATCATGGATTATTTTATTTTATCTGAATATAAGTGTAATGATGAATTTAGTATATTAGTCGATGGGTTTACCAATTTTAGCTTCTGCTGAAAGAGTATGGTTTTTAAGAAATCATGCTAATAATCCTTTTTGATGAAAATGAATGGAGAGAAGTGTTAAAAACACACCAATTATGAAAACAACTTATAAAATTAATAAAGAAGAGTTAATTCCTAATAGTTATTTACATAAACTCTTCCATGGAGAATTAAACGAATAGAGGAATGCATGAAAAAGTAGAACAGAATTTGCCACTTTGAATACGAGTATAGCCCTTGCGATTCAACCTTTTCAGGTGATTCTTGGATTTGTTAACCGAACAGTTTTGTGAATATTCTTGGGAATTACTTACTTAGGATTAGCAATTATTTATCTAGCTTAGTATCGATTTTGTCGCTAGTAGAGTTAGGGGTAGCTGGGGCGATGAGTTATGCTCTATATGCTCCATTAGTGAAAGAAGATCACGGAAAAGGTAAATGCATTTATGATTCTTTTTAAAAAATTATATCGAATCATTGGTGTATCTATTTTTATACTAGGAGCGATATTATCCTTATTTCTTCCATATTTGATTAAGGATTATACCATTAATGATGAAGTCTATTGGATTTATTTTTGTTTTGTATTTAATGCTGGCTCTAGTTATTTTTTCTCATACAAACGAACATTGCTGTATGTCGATCAGCGAAACTATGTCATGACGTTAATTGATTTTTGGATTAAACACTTTTGCGAGTATTATTGCAAGTGCAGTAGTAGTTTTTAACTCATAATTTTATTTTTCTATTTATTGATTAGTATTATTATGAATGTTACTGGAAATATTGTAATGTCACTGATGGTAGATCGATTATACGATTATTTGTATAACGAAGAAATATCTCCAATTAATCAAGACGAAAGAAAAAAATTTATTCGGAATATTAAAGGCAATATCATTGGAAGTATTGGAGAAACAGTAGTATTTCAAACGGATAGTATTTTAATGGCGAAATTTATTAGCTTAGCAACGATTGGGATTTAGGAAATTATACCTATGTTTTTAGGATTTGTTTCTATGATTTTAAATACTGCTATTAATTCAGTCGTTTCTTCTGTTGGAAACTTAGTTCATTCAGTAGATAGAACAGTAGAAGATAAGATATTTTTTAAAAAAATTTCAATTTATTGCTTTTAGTATGATTTATTTTGCAAGTATGGGATATTTACTATTTATTCATCCGTTTATAATTATCTGGTTAGAGAGAGTTTTTCATTTAATCGTTCCATTGAGATTTTAATTGTCCTTCATTTTTCTTAACATTTTATAGAAGACCGATTTTTAGTCATGATTTCAGTGTATGGTTTTAAGTTATGAGCAAAAATAAAAAGGTTATTGTAGAGATTATATTAAATATCGTTCTTTCACTGTACTTTTTAACTGTTTTTAGATTTAGGAGTAGCTGAGGTATTATTAGAACCATCGGTTCAACAATATTAGCTTGTATATGGTATGAGCCGTATAGTGCATTTAAGTATGGATTGAAAGCTTCCTCAAAAAGAATATATGAAGATAATGATGCAACATTTTATGTGGCTGGATTTAGTTTTACAGTAGTTAGCTACTAGATTTTTTGTTTTACATCCCTTGAATTGAGTTGGAGTATAGTGATTAGAATTATTTTATATATTACTGTTTTGAGTGTGTATATTTTTCTTATTTAGAAATCATGAAGGTGGAAGACAAATCATACTGATGATTCAAAAAGTATTCAAAGTTAAAAATAAGGAGAAAATCAATGAAAAAGAATTTTGGTCTGTGGATTAGTTCCAGATATTGGAGGTTTAGAGAAGATTGTTCTTGATTTTTATAATCATATAGATACCAATGAATTTGAACTGGAATTTCTACTACAGGGTTCTGAAGATGTTGAATTTAGTGATCATTTAAGAGTCTCTGTCGTAATCCATTAATCGTGCAAAAGAATTCCAAAGTTAAGACCTCATATTAAACAAGCGTTAAAAAGAATGGGATCTATTCTTTAAGGAAAATGCACATCGTTATGATATTTTATGGTCGAATCAAAATGGTTTAACTCATCTAGAATTTTTAAAATTAGCGAAGAAATATGGTATTGAAAAAAGAATTGTTCATGGACATTGTGCTACAGCTGATAAGTTTTTATCGTTTGATTCATCCGATTAATCGAATTTTTGTTGGGAAGTATGCGACGGATTTTTGGGCTTGTGGAACAGAAGCGTTGAATCATTTTTATCATGGCAAAGAACGAGAAAAAGCCTTAGTCATTCATAATGCGATTGAGGTAGAAAATTTTTTATATAATGAAGAGAAAAAAGTGCAACTTCGAAAGGAATACCATATTCCAGAGGATTGTTTAGTTGTTGGTCAAGTTTCGCCTATATGAAAACAAAAATCAAAGTTTTTGTGTGAAGGTGTTTTCTGAAATCGTCAAAAAGAACCAAATTCTCGTTTAGTTTTTATCGGAAGAGGAGATACTGCTTTTTACAAAATTTGGCTGAACAATATGGAGTAGCAGATAAAGTTATTTTTACAGGATTGAAAAACAAATATTGGAGAAATGTTAAATTTACTTGATGTATTCTTCTTCCATCTAATTTTGAAGGGTTACCGATTGTATTAATTGAAGCCCAAGCCAATGGATTACCCGTTGTCGACAGCGAGTCATTTACCAGATGCTAGAATTTTAGAGAATTTCGATAATTCTTTATCTTTAAATGATTCACTAGAAGAGTGGTCGGATAAGATTCTGTCTGTTAGAGATGGACGTATATTAGATAATGAGTATGTTCTTAAAAAATTAGTGAACATGGCTATGAAATTAAATTTGCTACTAGACAGTTAGAGAAGTTATTTGAACAGGAATAATATTCTAGTACACATTTGTTTATATGGAATATATATATTTGAGGGTTGACCCTAATAGACTTAAATTTTTAAAAAAGTAATTCTACAAAAATTTAGTTTAACCTATCGCTAGTGACATGGATAATAAGGAAACAAGAAATACTCATATGGAAGAAGCATTTGATATTATTAAGGATAAATACGGTCTATCAAAGTATCTTGAATTATTTGAGAAAAATCAAGAAAAAATTGTTAATGAATAAAGTTAGCAAGAAAAAGTGAAATTTTATATCTTGTCTATCAAATTTTTCCTTAAATATGGAATTATTTATGAGATTAAATTGTTGTAATATACTTGTTAGATATTAAATATACAAGGAAGAAGCAATGTACGATTATCTAATTGTTGGTGCTGGTTTGTCAGGAGCAATTTTGCTTATGATGCGATTAAGCGTGGAGAAAAAGTAAAAGTAATAGATAAACGTGACCACATTGGTAGGAATATCTACTGTGAGAATGTAGAAGGATTTAATGTTCATAAATAGGTTGCCCATATCTTCCATACTTCAAATAAAGAGGTTTTTGGATTATGTGAATCAATTTGCTGAGTTTAATAATGATTTAGGAGTGATAATTTGAGAAATTTAGGATTAGATTTATTAAAAATATTTTCTTGTATTGAGTTGTAATACTACACTCTACTAGGCCTGGATTTAATTTAGAACACTATAATATAAGTGCATATTTATATTATCTAGCTACATATGCTATACCATTATTTTTATGTTAAATGGATATTTTTTTATTGAATAAGAAAAAATTACCTTATAGTTATGTTTTTAATAAAATAAGGGAATCTTGACTATAGTATTCGTATGGAATATGTTGATATGGGTGATTAAAAGAGATTTTTAATGTTAATCCATTAATGAAAATTATAGGTTCATTACTTCAAAAAGGATATGCTTATCAATTTTGGTTTTTGGATCGTTAATAATAATATATTTGACATTACCTATAGTAAAAAGTATTGGAGAAAGATTATTCATACTTTGTTATTTTTGTTAATATTGATAGTTATTGGTATAGTTATTGAAATGATAAATACTTTTTATTTTTCATAAACCTATACAACAATATGTTCCACAAACTTTAGATTATGGACATGGTTTTTCTATTATATTTTAGGTGGATATTTAGGGAAGATAAATATTCAAGAAATCAAATTAACAAAATTGATTAAGATTAGTTTTAGTATAATATTTATAATTTCACCCATACTATTATTTTATTTTGCGAAAAATGTCTATCATGACGCACCAGCAGAGTATTTTTATGATTCAATGATTGTAAAAATAGTAAGCATAGGACTATTTATATTATTCTTAAAAATTGAAAAAAATATTGTATTGAAAAATAATGAATTAATAGTTATGGTATCATCATTAACTATGGAGTATATATTGTTCATACGTATGTATTAGTAAAGAGTAGTCAAGTATATACATTATAATTTTATGGTATAATACAGTTATTATATTAATTGTCACGTTAGAGTATTAGTTTTTTATTTCAAGAATTATTTGGAGTATAAAATATTTTTAGAGTATTGTTAAAAATTTAATTAGAATCAAACCTAGTTTGATTTATTTTTGGAAAAAAGAAATTTTTCAGCTTCGTAAAATAATCATATTCCAGCAAATTGTTTAGTTGTAGGAAAAGTTTCTCGATTATTTGAGAAGGCAAAAATCAAAGTTTTTGCATTAAAGTTTTTGCTGAATTAGTTAAAAAGAACCGAATTCCATTTAGTTTTTATTGGAAGAGGTGATACTACTTTTTACAAAAATATAGCTGAACAATGTGGAGTAGTAGATAAAGTGATTTTTACAGGATTGAAAAATAAAATGTAGGTGAGATGCTTAATTTACTTGATGTGTTCTTCTTTCCATCTCATTTTGAAGGATTACCGATTGTATTAATTGAAGCTCAAACCAATGGGTTACCTGTAGTCACAGCGTGTCACTTACCGAATGCGAAGATTTTAGAGAATTTTCGATAATTCTTTAGCTTTAACGGACTCACTAGAAAAACTGGGCGGACAAGATTTTATCTGTTCGAAATAGTCGAGAATTGGATACAGAAAAAGTGAAGAAAAAAATTGATGAAGCAGGATATGAGATTGAATCCGCAACTCGGAATTTAGAGAAGTTATTCAATAATTGATGAAGTGAAACAGAAAATATCTGTATTGCTGCAAAGCTTGTTTACGATATATCGTGAGCAAGTTTTTGTTTGAGAGAGTAAAAAGACTCGGGTAAAAGTTTTTGAGACTTTCACGCCCTAAACTTCTGAAACAAAAGTTTTAGGAATTGATTCCTTAAACTTGATAAAAGGTAAAGCTTGAGGGTATAATCTAAATAAAGAGGAGATGGTATGATTCGAAATGAACGAAAGCTAAAAACTAGGAATATATACTTAAACAAATTAATCGCATTTAAAGATAAAGAGCTCGTAAAAGTTATAACAGGAATCAGAAGATGTGGAAAATCAAGTTTATTAAAATTAATGCAAGAATATCTTTTTGAATTCAGGAGTTGAACAAGAACAAATTATAGCAATTAATTTTGAATCCCTAAAATTCCAAGAGATGAATTATAAAGAACTATATGAATATGTGCAGGAAAAACTACCAAAATACTAAAAGAGCATATTTATTTTGATGAACTCCAAAGAATAGATAGATGGGAAGATGCTATAAATTCCTTTCGTGTAGATTTTGATTGTGATATATATATTACAGGATCGAACTCATATCTATTGTCATCGGAATACTCTACATATTTATCAGGAAGATACGTAGAAATAAAAATGTATCCTTTATCATTTAAGGAGTTTGTGGATTTTCATGGATATCAGTTAATGGAATATAAAACACCAATCGGAGAAAAAGAAAAAGAGCTATAAATGAGACGATGAAATAGTTGAAATTGAGATTTATTTGATGCATATATGTTATGGTGGAATGCCAGGTATATCTGATGTTGGTCTTGAACAAGATAGAGTTATGACTTTACTCGATGGAGTATATTCAACTGTTGTGGTTAGAGATATCTTGGAACGTGAAAAGAGAAGAGGATTACGACAAATTACTGATGCAGAATTACTTAGAAAAATCATATTATTTTTAGCAGATAATATCGGAAATAATACATCCCTTAATTCAGTTAGCAATACGCTAGTATCTGAGAATATGATTCAAAAATCGTGAAAAAGCAAGGAAAACCAGCAACAAAAAAACTATCTCATCTTATGTAGGAGCATTAAAAAATCCTATATGTTTTATGATGTTAAGCGATTCGATATAAAGGGAAAAGAATACCTAAAACACTTGGTAAGTATTATATTGTAGATATTGGCTAAGAAACTATTTACTTGGTTTTAGAGATAGAGGACATGCGTTAGAAAATATAGTTTACTTTGAATTGCTAAGACGAGGATTTGATGTATCAATTGGAAAAATTGATAATTTAGAAGTTGATTTTATTGCTACAAATGCAATGAAAAATGTATATTCAAGTAACAGAAAGTATGAAAAATGAATCGGTAAGAGAAAGGGAATTAAAACCATTACAAAAAAATTCAAAATAATCATAAAAATAGTGATTACTTTAGATAAAAGCAATTGATGATGAGTATGACGGAATTGAATCTATTGATGTTATAGAATGGTTATTAAAATAGTGAGAAATACAAGCATCTACAGTAGTACTTGTTTTAAAAATTTAATCAGTGAAGAAACGTAAATACAGTATAAAAAGAGCATTTTTTTCTGCTTTCTTTTTATTACGTATTAGTTGCAAGGTCATAGAAGATTAGGTACACTGTCATTTGTATATGAATGAAAAAGGAGTTAAGGAATGAAAAGAGTGGAAACAAGCATTTAAATTATCATTACCAATTTTCTTTGATATTTATTTTTAGGTATTGCATTTGCCATTTTAATGGTACAAGATAGTTATTCTGGTTGGTGGGCAATTTTCTCGAGTATTTTTATGTATGCAGGATCAATGCAATTTGCGATTGTCAGCTTCATGAATGCGGGATTAGGTCTAGGGAATGATTGCCATCATGACCTTATTGATTAATGCTCGTATGATGTTTTATGGTATAGCTTTATTGAATTATTTAAAGCGATTAGGATGGAAGGCTTTCTATTTAATCTTCGCCTTATCTGATGAAACATTTTTCAGTTATGGTGGGGATGAAGCAGAGGAAGAAGGAACGTATTCTGATAACGTTCATGTCTCACCTTTGCCTTTTTAAATCATGTGTACTGGGTATTCGGAACAATGGTTGGAGTTGTTGCAGGTAACTTTATTCCGTTTTCTGCAAAAGGAATTGATTTTTCAATGACAGCATTATTCGTTCTAATTGTTGTGAATCAAATTATGCAAAGTGATCGTTACTATCCATTCTTAATTGGTGGAAGTAGTGCCTTATTCTGGCTAATTACCGTTGGACCAAAATACTTCTTATTACCAAGCTTAGCATGTACAGTTATTTTTAGTAATGATCATTTTTGAAAGAAATATGAAACACAAATTGAAGGAGGAAGTATCTAAAATGACACCAATGATGATTTTTAAGCATGATGGTTGCAACGATTGTAACATTTGGATTGAGATTATTCCCCTATGTGATGTTCCGTCATCATGATGTATTACCTCCTCGACTACAATTTATTGCGCAAGTACTCCCTAAAAGCGATTATGACGACATTAGTCATTTATTGTGTTAAAGATGTAGCATGGACACAAGCACCATTTGGGGCAGCAGAACTCATTAGTATTGCCTGTGTAGTAGTGTTACATTGGTGGAAAGCAAAATACTTTACTAAGCATTTTTCGTTCCCAACCATGATTTATATGATTTTAATTCAGATTGTATTTGCTTAAATAGTTTTTGAAAACTCTTGAGGTCTTATTAATGGCTTCAAGAGTTTTTGCCTCCATTTGAATTTCTTTCAGCAAAACACTACCATTTCAAAAACATTTGTTGTTACACTAATAGAAGATGAAATAGAAAGAGAGTCACATGAAGTTGTTATTTGTTGGAGACGTTGTTGGTGCTCCAGGTCGTCAAGCAATTGAAGATTATTTACCAAAATTAAAGAAAAAAATATAAACCTCAAGTAACGATTGTCAATGGGAGAAAATGCTGCGAACGGAAAGGGCATTACCGAGAAAATTTATAAGCAATTATTACAGGCTAGTGCAGATGTTGTGACATTAGAAAATCATGCTTTTGATAATCGTGATATTTTTGAATTTATTGATGATGCTAAAAAGATGGTTCGTCCAGCGAATTATCCAGTAGGAGTTCCAGGACAAGGTATGGTATTTGTAAAGTGTAATCAAGTGGAAGTTTGTGTGATTAACACAAGGTCGTGTCTTTATGAATACATTAGATGATCCATTTCAAGTCATTCAGACACTCATTGAAACAGCTCGTAAGAGAACGCCTATTATTTTTGTGGATTTTCATGCAGAAGTAACAAGTGAAAAAACAAGCAATGGGTTGGTATTTAGATGGAAAAAGTAAGTGCAGTAATTGGAACCCATACTCATGTTCAAACGAATGATGCTCGTATTTTGCCTCAGGGAACGGCGGTCATGTGTGATGATGGGAATGACAGGGCCTTATAATGGAATTTTAGGAATGGAAGAGAAGCGATTATTGGTAAATTTTTAAACCAATTACCAACACGATTCAGTATCTGATCCTGATGAGATTCAATTATCCGCTTTGTTTTATTGAATGCGATGATACAACTGGAAAAGTGAAGAAAATTTTACCAATTAAAATCTCACCAGATCAACCATTTATGGAATAGTAAAAGGAGAAAATTTTACGAATGCCTCAAAAAAACGAAGAGAACGCCCATGATGGAACAATATTTTTCAATTAAGGAACAATATCCGGATTGTTTATTGTTTTATCGTTTGGGGAGATTTTTATGAATTATTTTATGATGATGCACTAGAAGCTGCTCGTCTATTAGAAATTACATTAACAAGTCGAAATAAAAAAATGCAGACGATCCAATTCCAATGTGTGGAGTTCCTCATCATTCTGCTAAAGAATATATTCGAACATTAATTGAATATGGAAAGAAAGTTGCGATTTGTGAGCAATTAGAAGACCCTAAATTTACTAAAGGAATGGTCAAAAGAGATGTTGTTCAAGTTTTAACACCCTGGGAACCTATACGGAATATTCTCAACAACATGCCAATAATTATTTAGTAGCATTAAAACCATATGGAGCAAGATTCTTATGCTTTAGGCTATGTCGATGTTGCAACAGGGGAATTAAAAGGGACTTGTGTCCAATCAATGGAAGAAGTTCGTAGTGAATGTTCAAGTTTAAAAAAACGAGAGAATTAGTGAAAGTTGGAGATTTTTCTTGGAAGCATTAGAAGAAATGTGCCTGTATTTTGATATTTTACCCTCAACCATACCAACTGAAGACATTCAAAAAGGAAGTTTTGATGCGTTACTAGAAGATATTGAACAGGAAGATGTTTATGAAGTGCTGGAAGGTTTATTATCTTATTTAGCGAAAGACTCAAAAGAAAAAGTTTTACCCACCTTCAAAAAGCGAGCTATTATGAACGAGATTTTTATTTATTCATGAATTATGAAGCGAAAAGAAACTTAGAGTTAACGAGTACGATTCGTACACAGCAAAAACAAGGTTCACTTTATTGGTTCTTAGATGAAACTCAAACAGCGATGGGTGCTCGTTTATTAAAGCAATGGATTGAAAAACCATTAGTTCTTCAAACTGATATTGAAGAACGACATGATTTAGTAGAAAGTTTGACGCAACATTATTTTGAACGGATAGATTTTATTGAAGCGTTAAAAGGTGTATATGATTTAGAGCGAATTGTTGGGAAAGTTTCATTTGGGACTGCTAATGCCAAGAGATTTATTACAATTAAAACAAACATTTGGCGAAAGTTCCTGTTTTTAGAGCGATTGCAGATAGTTTGAATCATCCGAAGTGGCAAAAGTTAAAACAACAATTACATGCGATTCCAGAATTATATGAGCGTATTGAAAGAGCGATTGATGAAGATGCTCCCAGTATCTTTATCAGATGGAAATATTATTAAAAAGGCTATCATGAAAAACTAGACCTTTATCGTGAAACGATGGCACATGGGAAAAGAATGGATTGCTCATTACAACAAACAGAGCGAGAAGCTACAGGAATTAAGTCCTTAAAAATTAGTTATAATAAAGTTTTTGGGTATTATATTGAAGTAACAAAAGCGAATCTTTCTCAATTAGATGATAGTCGTTATGAACGAAAACAAACATTAAGTAATGCAGAACGTTTTTATTACACCTGAATTAAAAGAAAAAGAAGCGTTGATTTTAGAAGCTGAAGAGAAATCAAGTTTACTAGAATATGAATTATTTGTGGCTGTTCGTGAAGAAGTGAAAACTTATACGGAGCAATTACAAGAATTAGCAAAAGCAGTAGCAACGATTGATGTGTTGCAGTCGTTTAGCACAGTTAGTGAAGCGTATCAATTAACAAGACCTACGATTTCATTAATGGATCGTTCCTTTAGAAATTATCGATGGTCGTCACCCAGTTGTTGAAAAGGTGATGGGACGTTCTAGCTATGTCCCTAATTCGATTCAAATGACGCCGGAAGATCATATTTTATTAATTACAGGACCAAATATGTCTGGAAAATCAACGTATATGAGACAGTTGGCACTCTGTGTGATTCTATCTCAAATTGGTTGCTTTGTTCCTGCGACAAGTGCAAAATTCCAATTTTACAAAAATCTTTACACGAATTGGAGCAGCGGATGACTTAATTTCTGGTCAAAGTACCTTCATGGTAGAAATGATGGAAACAAATACGGCATTACGTCAGCTGATCCAACAAGTTTATTATTATTTGATGAAATCGGAAGAGGAACAGCTACCTATGACGGGATGGCACTTGCTCATGCCATTATTGGATATATTCATGAACATTTAACTGCGAAAGTCCTTTTCTCAACTCATTATCATGAATTAACAGCTTTAAGTGATACGTATGAAGATTTAAAAAATGTTCATGTTGGTGCGATTGAAAAAGATGGCGAAGTGGTCTTCCTTCATAAAATTATGGAAGGCCAGCGGATAAGAGTTACGGAATTCATGTCGCTAAATTAGCTGGATTACCGTCATCATTATTAAGTCATGCGGAAAATATTTTAACGATTTTAGAAACTAATTCGCAAGCGAATGTAAGTCTTCAAGAAGATGCTCCTGTAGAAAAGGATGAAATAGAAAGTGTAGCAAGTAGTGCTACCGTTAAAGTTCCACGTGTCGAATCTGAACAATTGGATTTATTTACAAGTAATAATGACCAAGAAGTATTAGAGGAGATAAAATCCGTTCGAGTGATGAATTTAACGCCACTTCAAGCGTTACAATTTATCGACCAATGGCAAACAAGACTGAAAGGGTGAGTCTATGGGGAAAATTAAAGAATTAAGTGCTTTATTAACCAATCAGATTGCAGCAGGGGAAGTCATTGAACGACCGTCATCTGTTGTCAAAGAATTATTGGAAAATGCGGTAGATGCTGGCAGTACAAGAATTGTCATTGACATTGAAGAAGCAGGATTAAAACTGATTCGAATTACTGATAATGGTTCAGGGATGAGTCGTGAAGATGCCGTCTTATCGATTCGCCGATCATACGACCAGTAAAATTTATTCACCGGAACAATTATTTCGCATTAAAACATTAGGATTCAGAGGAGAGGCTTTTAGCGAGTATTACAGCAGTTTCAAAAGTGACTGTAACGACTTCAACAGGAGAAAAAGTGGGAACTCAGTTAAAAGTTGAATCAGGAACTATTGTAGAAGAAACTCAAGTACCTCCGTTAAAAGGGACGACCATTGAAGTTTCAGATTTATTTTATAATACACCTGCTCGTTTGAAATTTGTTCGCACACTTCAAACAGAAATTGCTCATATTACTGATGTTGTTAGTAAAATTTCTTTGAGTCATCCAGAAATTTCGATTATTTTAAGAAATGAAGAAAATGAATTAATTCGAACTGCAGGTAATGGTGACTTACGTCAAGCGATTGCAGGTAATTTAGGTCCTACTAACGCTCGTAAAATGTTAGCGTTTAGTGGGGAAGATGATGATTTTAAAGTCAGTGGCTATACTTCTTTGCCAGAATTAACAAGATCCAATCGAAATTATATTTTCGATTTTTATCAATGGACGTTCGATTCGTAATATTGCCATTTCTAAAAAGCAATTGTGGCAGGATATGGTTCTACTTTAATGGTGGGACGTTTTCCAATTACAGTGATTGATATTGAAATGGATTTCCAATTAGTCGATGTCAATGTGCATCCAACTAAGCAAGAAGTGCGTATTAGTAAAGAGGTGGAACTTTCAGCACTTATTCAAAAAGCGCTCCATGAGGCAATTCAAGGAGTCCAACGAATTCCTGAATCATTGGAAGATTTTACCATTTAAACGTAAATCAACGGAATCTACAACTGCTCGACCAGTTGTAGAACAAGAAACATTGAACTTTGATTTAAAACCTGTTCAACCGTCTATTCGAGTTGAAAACTCCAAGTGAGTGGATACAAGAGGAGGAGACTCCTTCATATACGAGTGAATCGGTGAGTTCTGAAGAGCTACCTTTAGAAACTGAAGAGAGTCAATTAATGGAAGTATCTTCTGAAAAATTAACAGAGGAAATTCCAGTTCAAATAACGACTCATAATAAAGAGGACTGTGAAGATTGCAGAATAGATTTTCATCAAGAAAAAGCAAATTATTGGAAATTATCTCAAGATTTGGATGAAGAAAATTTGAAACTGATTTTCCAGAATTACATTATTTTGGACAAATGCATGGAACGTATTTATTTGCACAAAATGAAAAAGGATTATACATGATTGACCAACATGCTGCTCAGGAACGGATTAAATATGAAATTTTTAAAGTTTCCATTGGAGAAGTAGCGCCGGTAAGTCAATCCTTAATGATTCCAATTGTCATAGAATTTTCGAAAAAAGAGGCACTAAAATTACAAGAATCATTAGAAATGATTCGTGAATTTGGTATTGAAATCGAACCATTTGGTACGCATACGTTTCAAATTCAATCCCATCCTAGTTGGATAAAACAGGGGAAGAAAGAGATTATCGAAGAAATTATTGATTTAATTCTCTCAAATCAAAAAGTAACGGTTGCTCAGTTACGGAAGGCAACTGCTATTATGATGAGCTGTAAAGGTTCGATTAAAGCGAATCATCGTTTAACGACGCTGAAGCGGAACAATTATTAGTGGATTTAGCAAAATGTAAAAATCCGTATAATTGTCCGCATGGTAGACCTGTATTAGTGCATTTAAGCAACAAAGATTTAGAAAAATTATTTAAACGAATTCAAGATCCACATCAATCAAAGTGGAAGTTTGAAGATTAGGAGGAAGAAAAATGTCAGATTTCTCAAAAGAAGCATTAAAACAACGATTAACAGAAATTCAATATGAAGTGACACAAAAATGAAGCAACAGAACGTCCTTTTTCAGGGGAATATGATGAGTTTTTGAAGAAGGTATTTATGTTGACGTCGTGAGTGGTGAGCCATTATTTAGTTCAAAAGATAAATTTGATGCAGGTTGTGGATGGCCATCATTTTCAAGACCAATTCAAAATACAACATTAACAGAAAAAAAGAAGACCATAAATTAAATCGTGTTCGTACAGAAGTTCGTAGTCAAAAAGCGGATTCTCATTTAGGACATGTATTCCCAGATGGACCTGAAGAATTAGGGTGGATTACGTTATTGTATTAATTCTGCTGCATTAAGATTTATTCCAAAAAGCAGATTTAGAAAAGAAGGATATGGAGAATTTCTTCAATATTTTTAAAGAGGAAGACTACGGAAGTCTTCCAAATATAGTAGCAATGGACGGCAGCAGCCCATGGTCTTATGCTCTAAAATTTGAGCCTTGGTCTCAAATTTTTCTAATAAAGAGAAAGAGAGTGAGTAAATGAGTCGTACCGTTCATACTGAATTGACGAATATGTGTATGATTTATGACCAAGAGGGTAATGTTTTAGTGCAAGAGAAAAATTTGAGTTATGCACAAGGATTAATTTTTCCCTGGAGGTCATGTTGAAACCAATGGAATCCATTGTTGATTCGACTATTAGAGAAATTAAAAGAAGAAACAGGGCTGACGATTAGTCAGCTAGAATTTTGTGGAATTAAAGATTGGATTCGACCAGATGGAACACGTTATATTGTTTTTTTATACAAGACAAGTCATTACACCGGTGAACTTTGTTCTTCTTCTGAAGGAGATATGTTTTGGATTTCTTTAGAAGATTTGAAGAAGCGAGAACCATTGTGGTATTTGGATCAAATGTTAGACATTTTTGAACAAAAGGGACCTACTGAATTATTTTTTTCAATTATGGGGATGAGGAGTATATTCCGGAATTGAAGTAGGATAGAATACTACGAAAGACTTTCCAAAAATAGTAGCATAGGACGCAAGCAAACCCTTTTGGGTTTTCATTGCTAAATTTCGAGCCTGGGTCTCGAAATTTCCTAATAATAGTAGCCGAGTTTCGGCTACTATTATGAGATGCTACTATAGAAGTCTTTCTCCGTTTTTCCGTATGGGAATGAGTGTGCGTTTAGGATGAAGACTTCGCTTATATGTATACTACAGATTAGATTTTTATAACAATCCGTTCAAAAAAATATTTTTAAAACTTTTTATCGTATCTATATAGTGAAGAGAAAGTTCGATTTTTTTCTTCATGAAAATAGAAAGGGTGTTATAATATGGAAGAACGGATTAAAGATGCAAGGCCAATGATGGATTTGATTGCAAAAAAAGTGTTTAGTAATACAGAAATAACAGCACAGTTTATTCGAGATATTCTTGATTTGCCTGTACAAACAGTCACTATACTAGATGGTACACAAATACATGAACAACAATTTGAAGACTTTTGACTTATATGACAAGTATTGATGTCTTAGCTGCCTTACAAGATGGAACTCAAGTCATTATCGAAATTCAGTAGCATTTCAAATTGACTTTATCAAGCGTTTATGGTTATATCTATGTGAACAAGTCTCTAGGAATTTAGATATGTATAAAAAGATGGCGCACAAACGCATAGAGTTAGCTGAAGAAATGCTTCAGTATATACAATTGCCATTACGCAAAAAGATTTTTGATGACGAAAGAATGATTCATTCGTTTAGTTTAAGAGATGATACTACGAGTGAAGAATTAAAAGTACACTTTAAAGGAATTGACGAAAGAGAAATCTTGTACGAATGGTATTTTTAGAATTGGAAAAATATCATAATACAGATATACAACACTATCGTAAAGTTCGATGGATTGAGTTTTTTTGGGAATAAACCTTATACACAAAAATCCTGAGACAATACTGAAACAAGCAGATCAAATCATTAACCCAGTCGGATGGACAAAGGAGGAAAAAGCCATGTTAGATGAAAGAACAAGATACCTTCAAGCATATTATGGACATTTGGCGACTGTAGAATATCAAAAAGAAGAAGCTTTAAGACAAGGACTACAGCAAGGATTAGAACAAGGATTACAGCAAGGTAGGGATTGAAACTATAGTAGATTTAATTAAAAATGGAATACTGACGAAGGAAGTAGGGGCAAAAACAATTAAACATTTCAGTTCCAACATTAGAATCCTATTTATAGCATCTGATTTAGTATAACGTTTTTACTGAAATATTTGACAAATGTTAGAGATTTTCTTATACTAAATGAGTATTGCCCAGTCAGATAAAAAGAATTTTAACAGTAGAGAGGTCTAGCCGGTGAAAAGACCACAAAATTTATGCTCCTGATTGGATTTTTGTAGAAATACAGACGCTTCCCGCGTTATCGGAATGAATGAGGATGAAATGCTGTTTCATTGTAAGCAAGGTGGTACTACGTGGTAGACGCCCTTGTAACAATGGGGCGATGTTTTATTTTTATAATAAACGAAAAAGGATGGTAAAGATGAAAAAATTATCTAGTAGCGAAATTCGTCAAATGTATCTTGATTTCTTCCAGAGAAAGGGCATAAGGTACATCCAAGTGCAAGTTTAATTCCTGTTAATGATCCAACACTATTATGGATTAACTCAGGGTAGCTACTTTAAAAAAATATTTTGATGGAACAGAAACACCAGAAGTTCCAAGAATTACAAATGCTCAAAAGAGTATTCGTACAAATGATATTGAGAATGTAGGTCATACAGCAAGACACCATACATTATTTGAAATGATGGGAAACTTCTCTATCGGTGATTACTTTAAAGAAGATAATTCCATGGGCTTGGGAATTTTTAACTAGTGAAAAATGGTTAGCATTAGACCCAAATCGTTTATATGTAACCCTATTACCCAAAAGATCCTGAAACAAAATATTTATGGATGGGAAAAGTGGGATTACCAGAGATCATATTATTCCTGTAGAAGATAACTTCGGGATATCGGAGCTGGACCATGTGGACCAGATACTGAGATTTTCTATGATCGTGGTGAAAAATATCAAACATTAGCAGAAGATGATCCTGAAAATTATCCAGGAGGAGAAAACGAACGTTATTTAGAAATTTGGAACTTAGTATTCTCTCAATTTAACCATATGCCAGATGGAACTTATCCTCCATTACCTCATAAAAACGTCGATACGGGGATGGGATTAGAGCGTGTAGTTTCTGTTATTCAAGATACTCCAACGAACTTTGAAACAGATTTATTCATGCCAATTATTCAACAATTAGAACAATTAAGTGATGGTAAAAATATAATGCTTCAAAAGAATTAGATGTTTCATTTAAAGTTATTGCTGACCATATTCGTGCAGTAAGCTTTGCGATTGGTGATGGTGCATTACCTTCAAATGAAGGACGTGGATATATTATCCGTCGTTTAATTCGTCGCTCAGTAATGCATGGTCAACGTTTAGGGATTCAAGGTTCATTCTTAACAAAATTAGTTCCAACTGTTGCAAGTATTATGCATAGCTACTATCCAGAAGTAACTGAAAATATGGAGTTCATTCAAAAAGTCATTGCAAATGAAGAAAATCGTTTCCAAGAAACAATTCATGATGGACTTGCAATTTTAGAAACAGTATTTGCTGAAATGAAAGAGCAAAATCAAACAGTTTTATCAGGAGAAAATGCCTTTAAACTATATGATACTTATGGATTCCCTTATGAATTAACATTAGAATACGCTAGCGATAATGGTTATGAAGTAGATGAGGAAGGATTCCAAGCTGAAATGAAAGCACAAAAAGAACGTGCTCGTGCAGCTCGTAATACAGAAACTTCTATGAATGTTCAATCAGCTGTTTTACGTGATATTACAGTAGAAAGTACATTTGTGGGATATGATCGTAGCAACAGATAAAGGTGTATTAAAAGCTATTGTATTTGAAGATGAATTAGTAGAATCAGCTTCAGAAGATACAAGAGTACAAGTTGTCTTTGATCAAACTCCATTCTATGCAGAAATGGGTGGACAATTATCTGACCATGGTGTGATTAAAGATGAATCAGGTCAAGTAGTTGCAACTGTCGTTCAAGTGAAAAAAGCTCCAAATGGTCAGCCATTACATACAATTGATGTTGTTGCTCCAATGCAATTAAACTCAACGTATGTATTAGAAGTGGATCAACAAGAACGTGCTAAATTAATTAAAAACCACACAGCAACTCACTTATTACACCAAGCATTAAAAGAAGTATTGGAACACATGCTAACCAAGCAGGTTCATTAGTAGCTCCAGGTTACTTACGTTTTGACTTTAGTCATTTTGGACAAGTAACAGCTGAAGAATTAGCTGAAATGGAACGTATTGTAAATGAAAAAATTTGGGCAGCTTTAGACGTAGTGACTATTGAAACTACATTAGAAGAAGAAAAAATTAGGCGCAATGGCTTTATTCGGTGAAAAATATGGTAATAAAGTTCGTATGGTAAACATTGCAAACTGGTCTATTGAATTATGTGGTGGGGTTCACGTTTCAAATACGCAAGAAATCGGTCTATTCAAGATTATTTCTGAATCTGGTATTGGTGCGGAGTTCGCCGTATTGAAGCTGTTACAAGTCAAGAAGCATTTGAGTTATTAGCTAAACATGAATTGTTATTAAAACAAATTGCAAGTGATGTTAAAGCAGTTCAATTAGATAGCACTCCAGAACGAGTTTCTCACTTACAACAAGAATTAAAAGAAGCTCAACATGAAATTGCTGCATTAAAAGCTAAATTAATGAAATCTGAAGTAGCAGACTTATTCGAATCTGTTTCTACAGCAGGTAACTATTCATTTATTACAGTTCACTTACCAAACAAAGATGATGAATGAATTACGTCAATTAGCGGATACTTGGAGACAAAAAGCAGCAAGCGATGTATTTGTAGTTGCTACAAATGAAGGTGAAAAAGCGAATTTATTAGCTGCAGTATCTAAAGATGCGAATGAAAAAGGAATTAAAGCAGGAGATATTATTAAAGCCATTGCTTCACATATCCAAGGTGGCGGTGGTGGCCGTCCAGATATGGCTCAAGCGGGTGGTAAAAATCCAGCAGGTATTCCAGCAGCGTTAAAAGCCGTAGAAGAATTCTAGCTCAAGCTTATGGTTTATAATGGAGTAGGATGTTATCCATTCTACTTCATTTTTAAGGAAAGTTTAATCTCTATCGAATTGATTGTAGTTTTATGAAAAAAATCTAGTAGAATGAAGATACAAAGAAATGAGGTGTTAATATGAGTTCAATGGATGAAACAGTTCTATTTAACTTTCATGATAAAGATGAAAAAACGGTACAAGAAACACTAACAATTGTTTATGATGCATTAAACGAAAAAGGTTATAGTGCAGTGAACCAAATTGTTGGGTACTTATTATCTGGAGATCCAGCTTATATTCCTCGACATCGAGATGCTAGAAATCTAGTAAGACGTCACGAGCGTGATGAAATTATCGAAGAATTAATCCGCCATTATATTCGTTCGACAGGTAGAGATTGTTAATGAGAGTAATGGGATTAGATGTCGGCAGTAAAACGGTTGGAGTTGCGATTAGTGACCCATTAGGTTGGACTGCTCAAAGGTGTTGAAAACGATTGCGATTAATGAAGCTGCAAGTGAATTTGGTTTTAACTGTGGTGGAATTGGTTAAAGAATACGAAGTTGAAAAGATTGTTATCGGTATGCCGAAAAACATGAATAATACAGCTGGACCAAGAGCAGAAGCTTCACAAAAGTATGGTAGAAGTTTAGAAAAACGATTAGAAATCCCAAATTGTTTTTCACGATGAACGGTTAATAACTATGCAAGCAGAAAGAATGCTTGTTGAGGAGGCGAATGTTTCTCGTAAAAGAGAAAAGAAGTCATTGATAAGTTAGCAGCCGTTATCATTTTACAAAAATTATTTAGATTCAAATATCAAATAGAAAAGAGGAAACAAAATGACAGAACATACACATGAGCATGATGGACATGAACATATTACAATTATTGATGAAGAAGGAAATGAAGTCTTACACGAGGTATTATTTACTTTCGATTCAGAAGATTTTTGGTAAATCATATGTTTTAGTATACCCAGCAGGAATTCCTGAAGGAGAAGAAGTTGAACTTCAAGCATTTTCATATGTTGAAGCTGAAGATGGTACTGAAGGCGACTTACTTCCCTATCGAAACTGATGAAGAATGGGATATGATTGAGGAAGTTTTAAATACTTTCTAGATGAAGAAGAAGAATAATGATATGAGAAGACACCTGATAGGATGCTATTTGGTGTCTTCTTTCCTATACTCTAGCGAAATTGGACTTGCCATTGTAGCGAAGGACGCAAGCAGCCAGCTTTTGCTGTCTCATTTGCTAAATTTCGAGCCTAAGGTCTCGAATTTCTGTACTAGAAGCCAGTGTGGCTTCTAGTACTAAGGCTGTAGTGTCAAGTCCATTTCGCTGGACGTGTATTCATGAGGGGGCGTTTAAATGATGGGACATTCTTGGGTTGCGAAGGACGGCAGCAGCCCTTCGGTCTCATGCCCTAAATTTTTGAGCCTAGGTCTCGAATTTCTGTACCAGAAGCCGGTATGGCTTCTAGTACTAACGCTACGTCGTCAAGTCCATTTCGCTGGACGTGTGTTTATGAGAGGGCGTTTAAATGATTGGACTTTCCTGAAGTAGCAAGGACTCCAGCAGCTTCAGAAGCAAATCTCATGGCTAAAAATCGTGCCTCAGTCTCGATTTTTCCTGTAAATGTAGCTTTTTAAGCTACATTTACTTCTGCTACTGCAACAAGTCTATTCTTGTGGACGTGTATATGAGAGAGCGTTTTGAATGATGGGTCTTGACTTGATGTAAAGAAGGACGCAAGCAGTCAGCTTTCCTGTCTGTGTTAAGTCTATTTTGCTTGTATAAGTCTCGTAGTTAGAATTTGTAACATAATTGTAGAACTCCTAGTCTTCAATTGTTATATGAATTCATGTATAATGACAACGAAGTTAAAGGAGGAATTATATGTCACAAAAGGACCGTTTTAAAAGTAGGCTTCAGTTATGAAAATGAAGAAATTAGAGCTATCCGAAAGAAAGAATCTAAATTAACACGAAATATTGTAAGATTATTTGCGTTGATACTTACAGTAGTTATTCTTGGTGGAGGAGCATATGGATATTATTATATTTCAAATGCTTTAAAACCAGTAGATACAAAACAAACTCAAACAGTTGAAGTAGAAATTCCAGCAGGCTCTTCGGTTAAACAAATTTCCAAAAATTTTTAGAAGACAATAAATTGATTCGTAATTCGAAAATTTTTAATTTTTATATAAATTTAAAAATGTAGCTGGATTTAAAGCAGGATTTTTATCAATTGTCTCCATCTATGGATATTGATCAAATTTTAGGAGAATTAGCAGACGGTGGTAAAGATAAATCTGCTAATGTTGCTAAAAGTAGTCGTGCGTGAAGGTGAAACATTAACAGGAATTGCAGAAGAAGTAGAAAAATCTACGAAATATTCTAAAAGAAGACTTTTATGAATAAAGTACAGGAACAAGGATTTATTGACCAATTGGTACAAAAATTTCCTCGATTATTTAAAGATGCTCAAAAAAAGCTCAAAAATGTTCGTTATTTCTTGAAGGATATTTATTCCCTGCAACTTATGAGGCAGATGAAAATAAAACATTACAAATGATTATTGAAGAAATGGTTGCTAAAACAGACAGTGTCTTGTCGAAAATATTATGCAAAAAATTTCTCAAGGAGATTATAATGTTCATGAAATTTTAACGATGGCTTTTTTAGTAGAAAAAGAAGGTTATAAATTAGAAGACCGTCAAAAGATTGCAAGTGTATTTTTACAATCGTATTAAAAAGAATATGATGTTACAAAACAGATATTTCTGTACTATATGCTTTAGAGAGCATAAAGAAGTGGTAACATTAAAAGATTTAGAAGTAAATTCTCCATATAATTTATACAAGTACAGAGGTTTGGGACTAGGACCGTTTAATAGTCCAAGTGAAGAAGCAATTTTAGCAGCTATTGATCCAGCTCAAACAGATTACGAATATTTTGTTGCAGATATTCAAACAAAAGAAGTTTATTTTGCAAAACATATGATGAACACTTAGCATTAAAAGCCAAATACGTTGATAAGGAGTAACTTATGAAAAAGAAGCCGATTGTTATTGGAGTGACTGGTGGTTCTGGTAGTGGTAAAACTACTGTTAGTAGAAAAATTTTGGAACACTTTCCAGAATTAAGTATTGTAAAAATTGATCAAGACTTCTATTATAAAGATCAAAGTGATATGCCTTTTGAAGAACGTTTAAAAACGAACTATGACCATCCATTTGCGTTTGATACTGATTTGTTAATTGAACATATGAATAAATTAATCAATTTTTGAATCCATTGATGAACCAGTTTATGACTATGAAAAATCATACTGAGAAGTAATCAAACCATTCATCAAGAACCAAAAGATGTTATCTTAATTGAGGGAATCTTAATTTTGGAAGATGAACGTTTACGTGATTTAATGGATATTAAAGTATATGTAGATACAGATGATGATATTCGAATTATTCGTCGTATTAAACGAGATATGGTTGAGCGTGGTAGAACGCTTGATTCTCATTATTCATCAATATGTAACAGTTGTAAAAACCGATGTATCATCAGTTTATTGAGCCAACTAAAAAATTCGCAGACATTATTATTCCTGAAGGTGGCTCCAATGTTGTAGCAATTGACTTAATGACAACGAAAAATAGCATCTATTTTAAGTGATTTAACATAAATTTCAGAAATTTATAAATAAAAGCTGCAATCTTCTTCATAAAATGGTATGTTTTTTTACCACTGTCAAAACAGTAAAATGGAAAAAGAGGGAGAAGCCAAATGACTGAGAAATTATATCCAATGACGCTTGAAGGAAAAGCAAAAATTAGAAGCTGAATTGGAAGAATTAAAAGTAGTAAAACGTAAAGAAATTGTTGAGCGTATTAAAATTGCTCGTAGTTATGGCGACTTATCTGAAAATTCAGAGTACGAATCAGCTAAAGATGAACAAGCATTTGTTGAAGGAAGAATTACAACTCTTGAAAAATGATTCGTTTTGCTGAAATTATTGATGATAATAATGTCGAAAAAGATGTCGTTTCTTTAGGACGTAAAAAATTACTTTTTATTGAATTACCGGATGGTGAAGAAGAGTCTTATACAATTGTTGGTAGTGCAGAAGCAAATCCAATCGAAGGAAAATTTCAAATGATTCTCCAATTGCAAAGGAATCATTGGTAAGAAATTAAATGACGAAGTTGTCATCCAAACTCCTGTGGAGATATGAAAGTAAGAATTACTAAAATTGAATCGGTATAAGAATTTTTATAAACTGTAAGAGAGGAGATTTCTCTTACAGTTTTTGATTTTTATACAATATGTACTCTTTAGTCAAATGTGTTATAATCAACTTAATACTTAAGAGAAAGGTGAAAAATAATTGAAGAAATTTAAAAAGTATTTTGGGAACTGTTTTATTATTATTATTAGGGATTGTTAAACCAGTAGAAGCAGAGAATGTGGATATTGTTGAATTAACGAAAAATGCAGGATATGAAGTAACCAGCTAATAAACCAAAAAGCTTTCTATTGTTGTAGATGCATATACAGGAAGAATTTTGTAGAAAGATAATATTGATGAAGTGCGTGACCCAGCTAGTATTAGTAAAGTTATGACAGTTTATTTAGTAATGGAGGCTATTGCTAATGGAGAATTATCAATTGATCAAAAAATTACAGCGACAAAAGAAGATCAAGCAATTTCAAACATTTATGCAATTAGTAACAATAAAATTGTGGAAGGTGTAGAGTATCCGATTGAAGAATTATTAAAAATGACACTTGTCCCATCTTCCAATGCTGCAACTTTAATGTTAGCGAATGCGATTACTAATGATTCAGCAAAATTTGTTGAAAAGATGAATGCTAAAGCTAAAGAATTGGGGATGAATCATACATATTTTAATAATGCATCTGGTGCAGTAGCAGAATTATTTCAGGGCTATTATAATCCAGAAGGTTATGATGCATCCAAACCAAATCAAACAACTGCTAGGGATTTAGCAATTTTAGCAATGGATATAATGAATCGTTTTCCAAAAGTGTTAGAATATACTAATTCTGCTGTTGGAAAACAATGGAAGGTACTCCTTATGAAGAAAAATTTGATACATATAATTATTCTCTTCCTGGTGCGAAATATGGAATCGAAGGTGTAAATGGTTTGAAAACAGGATCAAGTGGTTATGGAGCATTTAACTATATTGCTACTTATGATAAAGATCAAATGAAACTAGTGGAGGTAGTACTTGGAGTAGGTGATTGGTCGAATCAGGATGGAGAATTTATTCGACATACATTTGGAAATGCAATTTTTAAATTATGTATTAGAACACTTTTCTTATCGTACAATTTTATCAGCTGGAGAACATAATTTTGATGGTCACAAAATTACAACAAATAAAACTCTCTCGATGATTGTTGAAAAAGGAAAAATTCCTGAATGGCAAGTTGAAAAATAAAAAGATTAATGTAAAAATTATCTGGAGATTTCTTAAAAGATAATCAAAAAGAATCCGAGTGTTGATGTTGTAGAAAGTGGTTTTGCTGATTTACCAAAAAGAACCTGAAAAAAGAAAACAAACACTTCAAGTATATATTGTTCAAAAATGCTTTTGCATTTGCTGTAATTATTGGAGGATCAATTTTATTTATTTTAGTATTATTTGGAGAGAGTCGAGCTAAAAAGAGACGAAAACAAAAAAGAAAAATAATATAAGGATAAATCGGAAAATATCTGATTAGAATCTGATAAAAAATATACGAATTACTAGACTTTTAGGGGTATTTTGTGACAAAATACTCGAGGGTGCTATAGCTCAGATGGATAGAGCAAACGTTTCCTAAACGTTAGGTCGGGGGTTCAAACCTTTAGCACCGTAATGATGATTATTTAATACAAAAATGGGGATTTAGAAAAAGAATAGTTTGATCAAGAAACGACAGGAATTGAGAGTAATGACTCTTCATTCTGAATATATTTTGTATGGGTGATAGCTATGTATGCGATGAATCGTCAGTTAAAAATCATTGAAATTGTTTATAGAAATCATAGAAAAGGTCATAGTATCGAATTTGAATTTAATGAAATCTCTATCGGTTTTCACATATTAATGATGAATATGTATTAATTAATTACACGACTAAAAATGAGTTACATTTCAAGACAATTGAAGAAGTGATGGAAGCCGAATCTAATGGATTGAATTTCCAAAAGATTTGGAAAAATTAAAAATTCTGTCTATACGATAGTCATCAGTTTAGTCTAATTTAAAACTATACTATTATTGTGTTGGGTATTAGTAATACAGTATTAAATAGAATAATCATCATTTTGTTAGCCTGATTCTTCAAATGGGTAGTGGGGATGAAGCTGATTACATTAAGTGGATTGATAACTTTTATGTTGTCATCCACTTTTTTATTTTAAAATTTCTTATACATTTTAGTGTTGCTATTTAAAGATGATGGTGTAAAACTATCCTTAGTTCACAAAGATAGAAAGTGGTGATTACATGAACGTTCAAGAATTAGATATTCTGAACGCAATTCGAAAGAATCCTAAGGTGAATCAACGAGAAATTGCAAATCAATCAGGATATTCATTAGATTTGTTAATCGTGTAGTAAAAGAATTACAGGAAGAAAAATGGCTTTCTCCTACTGGAGAATTAAGCAAAAAGGCTAAAACATTTATAAAAAGAAAAATCAACCACAGCGCGCGATTATTTTAGCAGCGGGATTTGGGATGCGCATGGTTCCAATTAATACGGAAATTCCTAAAGGATTAATGGAAGTAAAGGGAGAAGTATTAATTGAAAGAATGATTCGTCATCTTCATGAAGTAGGCATCACAGATATTCAAGTAGTAGTTGGCTTTTATGAAAGAAAGATATGAATATTTAATTGATGAATTCAAGTAAAATTAGTCGTAAATTCTGAATACCAAGTAAAAATAATTTACATTCATTAAGTAAGGTAAAATCATCATTAGACAAAAACGTATATTATTCCATGTGATATTTGGTCTGAAGAAAATCTGTTTAGTGATTTTGAACCATATTCATGGTATATGGTTAGGAAGTAATGTCTATTGAAAGTAACGTTCGTGTGAATCGTAAAAGAGAATTAGTGATGGTTGATGAAACTGAGGAAGGTAACCAAATGATTGGTCTATCTTATGTAATGGGAGAAGAAGCTACTCTTGTTCAAGATAAATTACAAGAATTTTCAAAGAAACCTTCTTATGATCATGAATTTTGGGAATGTACTTTTACAAGATAAAAATAAATGGATTATTCCTTCTAAAGTGGTGAACTCAAAACAATTGATTGAGATTAATACATATGAACAACTGCGTGAAATAGATGGAAATTCTACTAATTTACAAACAGATGCCATTTCAATTATTCAAGATTGTTTTAATGTTGAAGTAGACGAAATTAAAAATATTACCGTTTTGAAAAAGGAATGACAAATCGTTCATTCTTATTCGAATGTCATAATCAAAAATATATTATGCGAATTCCTGGTGAAGGAACTGATCATTTAATTAATAGAAAAGAAGAAGCAGATGTTTACCAGCATTAGAAAATCGACAAATTAGTGATGATGTTTTATACATGAATCCTGATAATGGCTATAAAAATTACAGCTATTTAGAAGATGCTACGAACTGTGATGCAGGAAACTGGGATGAAGTAGAAGCCTGTAAAGGATTAAATTAAGAGAATTTCATGAATTACATTTAAAAGTAGACCATCGTTTTGATATTTTTTTGGTCAAATTGATTTTTTTATGAAAGTTTATGGAATGGTGAAAAATCTTATTTTAAAGATTACGAAAAACAAAAAGCAGCTATTTTTGAATTAAAAAATGGATTGATACATTAGAGAAAAATGAAACTCTTGTTCATATTGATGCTGTTCCAGATAACTTTCATTTACAAAAAGAGGGCATTCGAATTATTGACTGGGAATATGTGGAAATGCAAGATCCTCATGTTGATATTGCAATGTTTTGTATTTATTCTTTGTATTCCAAAGAACAAGTGGATCAATTAATTGATTTATACTAAAAGGAGAAGTTTCTCCAATCATTCGTACTAAAAATTTATGCGTATATTGCAAGTGCAGGATTATTATGGAGTAATTGCAGTGAATATAAGAGAAGTTTAGGATTGATTTTGGGGAATATTCATTATGTCAGTATCGTTATGCAAAAAGAATATTCTAAATTAGTGTTATCTATATTAGAGGCACTATGAAAAAGAGGAGAATTATGACAAATACAATTAAAAGAGCTATTTTAATGGCTGCAGGTCAAGGAACAAGAATGAGACCTATTACAAAACCATACTCCAAAAACCGCTTGTAAAAAGTAAATGGAGTTCGAAATGATTGATACGGTTATTCAGGCACTACATAAGAATGGAATTACGGAAATTTATGTAGTAGTTGGATATTTAAAAAGAACAATTTTTATTCATTAGAGCAAGAATATCCAGGATTAAAAATTATTGAAAAATCCGTATTATGACACGTGTAATAATATTTCTTCACTGTATGTAGCAAGACAATATTTAGAAGATGTAGTTATTTTAGATAGTGATCAATTGATTTATAATCCAAAGATTCTTCATGCTGACTTTTACTCATTCAGGATATAACTGTGTGTGGACTGAGGAGCATACAGATGAATGGTTAATGACAGTCGATGAACAGGAAAAAGTTACTCATTGTTCACGAACTGGTGGAGAAAAAGGATGGCACTATATAGCATTTCTCGTTGGAATAAAGAAGATGGACAGCGTTTAGCGCATCATTTAGAACAAGAATTTGATGCGAAACAAAATCGTCAAATTTATTGGGATGATGTAGCAATGTTTTTGTTATCCAGAAGAATATGAATTAGGAATTTATCCAATGGAGAAAAACGGATATTGTTGAAATTGATAATTTAGAAGAATTATTAGAGCTAGATTCCAGTTATCAAGGTGTCTTAGCTGAAGGTGAGGGAAGTTTAAAATGAAAAGAAAAGATTACATCAAGAAATTGACTGGGCATCTACCATTATACCTTTTATTAGGGGTTCTATTTTTAGGGGTACTGTTTTAGTGATTCCAGAACAATCATCACTCATTCTAGGGAGGTATTCGTACTTGGTAGGAGATCAATTTAGTATTTATTATGCTTTCTTAGGAGTGGGAATTTTTAGTTGTAGTATGTATGTAGCTTTTTCAAAATATGGTTCTATTGTATTAGGAAAAGGAGAAAAAAGCCTGAATATACTTCTTTCCAATGGGGTGTGATGATTTTTACTTCTACAATGGCTGCGGATATTTTGTTCTATTCTTTTATGTGAGTGGGCACTATATGCAAATGAAGATTATGTGGCTCAATTAGGTGGCATTCAAAGATGGGCCCTACGTTTCCATTATTTCACTGGGGACTCAATTGCTTGGGGATTTTTATATTATGTTAGCTGTTGCATTTGGTTTCATGTTACATGTGCGTAAAGTAGAAAAACAAAAATTCTCTGAAGCATGTCGTCCTATTTTAAAAGATAAAGTAGATGGATGGATGGGGAAAGTCATTGATTTAATTGCGATTTTTGCGTTAATTGCTGGAACTGCAACAACGTTCTCATTAGCAACTCCCTTTTATTATCAGCAGCAATGGGCCATGTTTTTGGATTTGAAAACTCAACTGGTGCAACCATTGTAATTTTATTATTAATTGCTTTTAGTTTATACTTCAACAGTGTTATTAGGAATGGAAGCTGTTTCTAAATTAGCCACTTACTGCTCATATTTATTCTTTTGCTTTATTAGCCTATTTCTATTTGCAGGTGGAGAAACAGTTTATATTTTAGAAACTGGGTTTAGTTCTATTGGGAATTTAGCGCAAAACTTTATTGATTATCAACTTGGTTAGATCCATTACGTGAAACATCATTCCCTCAAAAATGGACGATTTATTATTGGGCTTATTGGATGGTTTGGTGTGTAGCAACTCCTTTCTTCATTGGTAGTATTAGTAAAGGTCGTACGATTAAGCAAACCATTTTAGGAGCTTATTCTTGGGGATTGCTGGAACATTCACTTCATTTATTATTTTAGGAAACTATGGTTTAGCACAACAATTAAAAACATGGTTTAGATATTTCTAGCGGTTTAGTTACAGATAACCCAGATTATGCTGGTATCATTTTGAAAAATTTTTGATACAATGCCTTTAAGTCAGTTAGGATTGATTTTATTAGCAGTGACAATGGTTGCTTTTTATGCAACAACATTTGATGCATTGACTTTAGTTATTTCTGCATATTCTTATAAGACTTTAGAAGATACACATGATTCTGATAAGCGTGTTCGTATGTTTTTGGGCAGTAGTGTTTATTATTTTACCAATTGCATTAATTTTTCTCAGAAAATTCAATGTATAATTTACAATCTGTTGCGATTATTGCAGCATTCCCAATAGGGTTAATTATTATTTTAATTGTGGCAAGTTTTTAAAAGATTTGAAAGCTTACGAAAAAGAAGTAAATAAAATATTTGAATAGACTCTTTTTAACATAGTAGCATTAGGACGCCAGCAAAACCTTCGGTTTCATGGTTAAAAATCGAGACATCGTCTGATTTTTATTTTTATTTTGGCTTTATGATTTCTGTGTTAGAATAGGAATGCTAAATAAGTAAAGGAGGGAAAGCGATGACAAATGATTTATCTACTATTATTCAAGCTATCGTAACGGATGAAAATGATAAAAGCGTACTTTGTTCAAAAAACAAGGTGAAACGTATCGTGTTTCAAAAATCCCTGATGTAACATTAGCCATCGGAGATGTCGTAACAGGCTTTTGTATATGAAAAATAGTGATCGTAAGAAAAATCATGACCCTTGATATTCCAGAAGTAACTAATGAAACTTATGGATGGGGCAACGGTTACTCAAGTGAGAAAAAGATTTAGGCGTATTCGTATCGATTGGATTACCGGATAAAAGATATGGTTGTTTCATTAGATGAATTACCAAACTTAAAAAGAATTATGGCCGAAGAAAAATAATCGATTATATGTAACATTAATTAAAGATAAGAAAAATCGGACTTGGGCAACAATGGGAGATGGAACAGAGTTAAAAGCCAAATCCATTAGAGCCAATCATACATTAAAAAATAAAGATGTATCAGCTACTGTAACGAATGTTAAATTAGTAGGAACATTCTTAATGACAGAAGAAGGGTATCGATGCTTCTACATCCAAGTGAGCGCTTATATGAACCAACTCTGGGGAATTAGTCAATGTTCGAGTAATTGGTGTTCGACCAGATGGTGTGTTAAATGTATCCATGAGACCAAGAGCGTATGAAGCAATTGGGGATGATGCAGAGATGATTTTAACAATGTTAAGAAATCGTCCAACGCATACATTACCGTATTGGGATAAAAACAGATCCAACGATTATTAAAAGAAATTTTTGGAATTAGTAAGGGACAATTCAAACGCGAATTGGTTCTTTATTAAAAGCGAAAAAGATTACACAATCAGAAGGATTTATTCAATTAGTAGAAGAAAAATAAGGATTGAAATGGAGGGATAGGACTGTGTTAACAATGGAAGGCATCAAAAAGAAATTGCAAGAAGAGGATTTGTTAACTCCTCAAAGACAAGCTACGGTTGCAATTTTATTAGAAAAAGAAGATGACCATCTGAGTGCTGAAGCTATATATATGCTCGTTAAACGGAAATATCCTGATATTGGATTAGCAACAGTCTATCGAACTTTAGAAATATTAACAGATTTAAATATTACTTATCGAGTTGTGTTCGATGATGGATTAGCTCGTTATGATTTTAAAACGAGATGAATCCAATCGTTTCACCATCACTTACTATGTAATAAATGTGGAAATATCGAAGAAATTCATGAAAATTTATTAGGTGAAGTGGAAAAGTAGTTGAAGAACGATTTCATTTTAAAGTAGAAGATCATCGTTTAACTTCTCCATGGCATTTGTCAAAAATGTAGAGAAGGTGAAACTCATGCAACGTAATTTGGATTATTTTGTGGATTCATTAGCAATTCAAGGATTATCTCAAAATACAGTGATGAGTTATCAGAGGGATTTAATGAAATTTCACCAGTTTTTGAAAGAACAACAGATTCAGGATTGGAAAAGAAGTCGATTATTCTTTGATTGTGTTATTTTTACAATCTTTAAAACAGGATGGTTATGCGACAAGTTCTACTAGTAGAATGATTAGTTGCTTATTCTTTAAATTTCTTTACAGCAAGAACAATTGGTTGAAACAAATCCAGTGACAACCACTGAAAGTTCCTAAAAAGAGTAAGACGTTACTAAAAGCATTAACGGTTGATGAAGTGACACAAGTATTAAATTCCTGTGATACTTCAACCGTATTAGGGTTAAGAGATAAAGCCATGTTAGAACTCCTTTATGCAACTGGAATGCGTGTTAGTGAGTTAATTACTTTAAAAACTTAGTGACTTGCATTTAGAATTAGGATTTCTTCAAACGATTGGTAAAGGAAATAAACAAAGAATTATTCCTATTGGACAAGCAGCTACTAATTGGTTCAGCATTATTTAACTTATGCAAGAGTGGTGTTAGAGCAGGAATCAAATCCAGTGGAATATTTGTTTTTAAATCACCGTGAAATGGATTTACTAGACAAGGATTTTTGGAAAAATTTAAAGAAAATTGTTCAAGAAGCTAGCGTTCATAAAGAAGTAAGTCCCCATACATTGCGTCATTCTTTTGCAACGCATATTTTAGAAGCAGGGGCTGATTTGAGAATTGTACAAGAATTATTAGGACATAGTGATATTAGTACAACTCAAATTTATACACACTCTAACAAAATGAACGAATGAAGGAATTTATCAACAAGCGCACCCTCATGAAAGGAAAAATAAAAATTTATACTAGAAAGAAGAATGTCAGATGAAAATTTAAAAAGAATTCACGTAATTGTAATGGACTCAGTAGGGATTGAGAAGACTTGATGTTGCTGATTTAATGATGCAGGTTCTCATACATTAGGACATATTTCAGAACGAGTTGGTTTAAATGTTCCAAATATGCAAGCATATGGATTAGGAAATATTGCACCATTAAAAACTGTACCACCAGTAGAAAAAATCCTAAAGGAAGTTACACTAAATTAGAAGAAGTTTCTGTAGGGAAAAGATACAATGACAGGTCACTGGGAATTAATGGGATTAAATATTAAAACGCCATTTAGAGTATTCCCTGATGGATTCCCTCAAGATTTATTAGACAAAATTACAGAGTTTTCAGGAAGAAACATTGTTTGTAATAAACCATATAGTGGAACAGCTGTTATTGATGATTTTGGTCAACATCAAATGGAAACAGGCGATTTAATTGTTTATACAAGTGCTGACCCAGTATTACAAATTGCAGCTCATGAAGAAGTTATTCCTTTAGAAGAATTATATCGTATTTGTGAATATACAAGAGAAATTACAAAAGATGATCCATATATGATTGGTCGTATTATTGCTCGTCCATATGTAGGAACCCCTGGTAACTTCCAACGTACTTCAAATCGTCATGACTATGCATTAAGTCCATTTGGTCAAACAACATTAGATTTCTTAAAAGAAAAAGGGTTTGATGTTATTGCGATTGGTAAAATTAATGACATCTTTAACGGTCAAGGAATTACTGAATTTGTTCGTACGAAAAACAATATGGATGGTGTCGATAAATTAGTAGATATCTTGAAAAAAGATTTCACTGGAATGAGTTTCTTAAACTTAGTAGACTTCGATGCTGCTTATGGACACCGTAGAGATACTGTTGGATATGGGAATGCATTAGAAGAATTCGATGCACGTATTCCAGAAATTTTAGAGCATATGCATGAAGATGACTTATTAATTATTACAGCTGACCATGGTAATGACCCAACATTCTATGAACTGACCATACTCGTGAGTATATTCCAGTGTTAGCAATTAGCAAATCTCTTCAACATCCAACACGCTTAACTCAAGGACATTTTTCAGATATTGCTGAAACAATTTCTGAAAACTTTGGCGTATCTTCAACTGGAAACGGACAAAGTTTCTTAAGTGAATTACAATAATATAATTGTGGAAATTCAATGAGTTCCATTATTGATTTCCACTTCTTTTTAAATCATCTAAAAAGAGAGGACAGAGTAGCATGGCTTTATATGATCAATTACTACATTTAGAACAAACAAAACGATTTTTACAAAACAATGGAGTTCAAAACATTGATTTTGGACTAATTTTAGGTTCAGGATTAGGAGAATTAGCAACAGAAGTAGAAAATCCAATTATCTTCAATTACTAAAGATATTCCACACTTCCCAGTATCTACAGTAGTAGGTCACGCTGGTCGTTTAGTATACGGCGAATTATGTGGTAAAAAAGTTTTAATTATGGATGGACGTTTTCACTTTTATGAAGGATATCCAATGGAAACAGTTACGTTCCCAATTCGTTTAATGAAATTATTAGAAGTTGAAACAATGATTGTGACAAACTCTGCAGGAGGAAGCAATCCAAACTTCAAACCAGGAGACTTAATGTTAATTACAGACCATATTAATATTACAGGTACAACCATTAATTGGAGCAAATGATGATCGCTTTGGACCTCGTTTCCCTGATATGTCACATGCTTATCATGTCTATGGACAAGAAGTTGTTCGTAAAGCAGCTAAAGAAGTAGGAGTACAATTACAAGAAGGTGTTTATACAGGTTTATCTGGTCCAACTTATGAAACACCGGCGGAAGTTCGTATGGTACAAGTATTAGGTGGAGATGCAGTTGGTATGTCAACGGTTCCGGAAGTGATTGTTGCAAACCATTCAGGAATTAAAGTGATTGGTATTTCTTGTATTACAAACTTAGCAGCAGGATTACAAGCAAACTTAAACCATGAGGAAGTTGTAGAAACAACTCAACGTGTAAAAAGAATCATTTAAAAGGTTTAGTTCGTAAAGTTATTGAAATTTATTAATTAGAATAGGAGTAGAGAAAGTGGATGCGTTAACGCTACGAATTGGGGAATTTGAAGGCCCAATGGATTTGTTATTACATTTAATTAAAGAGATGAAAATTGATATTTATAACATTCCAATGGTGGAATTAACGCATCAATATTTATCCTATATTCATTCCATGCAAGAAATGGAATTAGAAGTAGCTAGCGAGTATTTATTAATGGCAGCAACTTTATTAGAGATTAAAGCAAGAATGCTTTTACCGAAACCAAAAGTGGAAATTGATGAAGTTGAGATAGAAGAAGATCCTAGGGGATGAGTTAGTTGAGAAATTAATGGAATATAAGCAATTCCCAAGAAGGTGCTAAAAAATTGGAAGAACTTTCTTTTCAAAGAGGCATGCATTATGGAAAAGAAGCTAGTGATTTATCTGCTCTTCAAGAAATTATTCCATTACAAGAAGGTCAAGTAACGACACAAGATTTATGGAATGCATTAAAGAAAAATCGCAAGAAGAAATCTTGATAAAATGCCTCTACAAGCAAATATTCAACATGAAACACATACGGTAGAGGAAATGATGGATTCGATTTTAACAAAAATTCAAGAAAAATCTCAAAAAGTATTCGATTTGATAAATGTTTTCCTTCGTTTCATCGTCATGCCATTGTAACAACATTTTTGGCGATGTTACAATTAGTACGGGAACATAAAATTCGTTTGGTACAACATGTGCCTTATGAAGATATTGTTTTAGAAACTTGCGATAAAGGTGGTGCATTTAGTGAATAATTATTTAGCAGCAACTCAAGCTTTATTATTTGTAGCAGGAGATGATGGCTTAACACTAGAAGAAATTAGTTATGTCGTTGGCATTGATAAAAACGGCAGTTCGTCAACTATTGGAAGAATTAATGGAACAATTGAAAGATGAAACAAGCGGTTTAGAATTGATTTTAACGGCGCAACGATATAAATTTGTAACGAAAGCATCGTTAAAACCCTATCTTGAAAAATATGCTGTTTCCCATTTTCTTCTCAATTATCTAGTGCAGCTCTTTGAAACATTGGCCATTATTGCTTATAAACAACCAATCACAAGATTAGAAGTTGAAAGTATACGTGGTGTTCAATGTAGTGGAGCGATTCAAAAATTATTGTTAAGAGATTTAATTGAAGAAGCAGGTCGAATGGATAGTCCAGGTCGTCCAAAAATTATATCGTACGACTACTTATTTTATGGATTATTTCGGATTAGAAACATTAGATCAATTGCCAGATGTTGAGTCATTACTAGAATTAAATCAAGAAGAAAGTAAGCAATTATTTAAAAAATAATGAAGACTTGTTTGCAGAATTAGAACAAATGCATCAAGATGAAGAAACCATTTCGTAAGGGAAGAAGGAGTATCTAGTGGAAAGATTACAAAAGTCATGGCACATGCCGGAATTGCATCTCGTAGAAAATGTGAAGCATTTATTGAAGAAGGTCGTTAAAGTAAATGGCACAGTTGTGAGAGAATTGGGATATAAAGTGTCTCAATCGGATAAAAATTGAAGTAGATGGCATTCCGATTTATAAAGAAGAACCAGTTTACTTTATGTTTTATAAAACCCAAATCTGTATTATCCAGTGTAACAGATGATAGAGGACGTACCGTTATTAGTGATTATTTTAAAGATATTCCACAACGTGTCTATCCAGTAGGAAGATTAGACTATGATACAACAGGATTAATTTTATTAACGAATGATGGTGAATTTGCTGAATTTAATGACGCATCCAAAAACATCATGTTGAAAAGAAATATATTGCTAAAAGTAAAAGGTGTTCCAACACCACGCCATATGAGACAATTGAAAGAGGTATTTGGATTGATGGCAAGAAAAACTTCTAAAGCAGTTGCCAGAATTTTTATCTGTTGATACTGAAAAATACAGGAATTGTTTCTTTTAACGATTCACGAAGGTTGAATCACCAAATGAAGAAAAATGTTTGAAGCGGTAGAATTACCCGTTCAAAAATTAAAACGTGAAGAATTCGGATTTTTAACATTAGAAAATTTAAGACCGGGAGATTATCGTGAACTTCGAGCTTTTGAAGTTCAAAAATTGATTCGTTTAGCAAAAAATGAGATTTAATTGACTTTTCTGAAGTAGTTATGAATGCCTATAGCCAGTATTTGCTGGTTATGGGCAAACTACTAGGTAAAGTCATTTTTTTGTTTTTCATACTAATCAATCACTGAATTATGTTATAATGTCTTTGAGGAATTTTTCACTGAAATGAGGAAAAATATGACGATTACAATTCAAACGACATCACAAGAAGAAACAATGAAAAATAGGAGAATTATTAGCAAAAGATGCCTTTTTCTAACAGTACCATCATTTTGTCTGGAGATTTAGAGCTGGTAAAACGACGTTTACAAAAGGATTTGCTTTAGGTTTAGGCATTACACGTCATTAAAAAGTCCAACCTATACTCTGATTCGTGAATATACTAAAGGTCGCTTACCTTTTATTTCATATGGATATGTATCGTATTGAAGAAAAGTGGAGGAGCGAGGAAATTGGTTTAGAGGAGTATTTTCATCGTGAAGGTGTCGTAATGGTTGAATGGGCAAATTTTATCGAAGAAGAATTACCTATGAATCGATTAATTATTTCTATCGAACAAACTTCTTACTACTGTACCATTACACTTGATGCTATAGGAGAAGAATACGAAAAATGGTTGAATCAATTTGAGGGTTGGTGGATAAAATGAAAGAGAAAGTTGAATTAGAAATTGAAGTAGTGTCTGTAGAAGATGCAGAAGCTTTTAATTGAATATACAAAAAGTTGGAAAAAGAAACAGATTTTTAAGTTTTGGTGAAGAAGGATTAGAGTTAACTCATCCAACAAGAAGAATTATATATTCAATCTGTTTTAGAAAAGCGATAATCAAATGATGCTACTACTAAAATTAGGACAAGAAATTATTGCAGTTGCTTCAATTGGTGGAAATTCAAAAAGAAAAAAATTTCAACATGTTGGTGAACTAGTATTAGTATTTTTAAAAGAATATTGGGGTCAAGGATTAGGAAGTGCCTTTAATGGAAGAATTACTTTCATGGGCAAAAGACTATTCACCTCTTTGAAAAAAATTAAATTAGCTGTCGTAAAAAGAAAAATATTGCAGCTATAGCCTTATATATAAAATTTTGGATTTGAAGTAGTAACGATTGAAGAAAAAGAAATGAAAGTAAATGGTCAATATTATGATGTCATTCAAATGGCTCATTTTTAGAAAAAGGAGTAATACATGAAAGTCGGAATTATTGCAGCGATGAAGAGGAAAAACGTCTTCTATCTGAAGAAATGACAATTGAAAATGAAGTAAAAATTGCAGGATGGACATTTTTAGAAGGACGTTTAATATGCGTATCGATTGTATTAGTACAATCTGGTATTGGTAAAGTAATGTCTAGTGTAACAGCTGCTTTATTAATTCACCATTTTAATGTGACACTAGTCATTAATACAGGATCCGCGGGTGGATTTGGAACAGAAATGAATATTGGAGATATTGTTGTTGCTACTGAATTAGCATACAGTGATGCAGATGTTACAGCCTTTCAATATGAATATGGACAAATGCTGTGGATGCCTGCACGTTTCAAGCTCAAGTGATTGAAGATGACGTGATTAAAGAAATTCAATCTGAATTGAATTTATCTGTATTTAAAGGATTAGTAGTATCAGCAGATAGTTTTATTCATCGTGAAGATCAACGATTATTAATTTTAAAACATTTCCCAGATGTTTTTAGCAACTGAAATGGAAGGAGCCTCTATTGCACAAGCTTGTTAGTGCATTAGAAACTCCAGTCATGTTGTCAGAGCCATCTCGGACATGCCACAAAAAGGAACATCAGCAGTTGATTTTGATACATTTATTGTTGAAGCAGGTCGTAAATCAGCGTTGATTGTTCATCAATTATTACATCATTTAAAAGAAGATTAATGATTAGGGGGAGTTCTCATGTTAAATATTGGAGTTGTTGGGATTGGTGCGATTGCACAAAAAGCTTATTTACCAGTGATGCGTTCAATTGGAAATGTAAAATGGTATATGTGTACAAGAAATGTAGAGGTTTTTACAGCGAGAGTCAAAAATTATTAGGGCGTTGTATTCCATGTAATAGTGTCGAAGAATTATTACAGTTTGATTTAGATGGGGTCATGATTCATGTCTCAACGGATGTTCATGTTGAAGTAGCTGCACAATTTTTAGAAAAAGGAATTCTGCATATTTAGATAAACCAATTGCTCCTAGTTATGAAGAAACGCTTGAATTATATCGATTAGCAAAAGAAAACAAAACCTTCTTAACTGCTGGGATTTAATCGTCGCTTTGCTCCAAAAGTAGTGGAAATGAAGAATGTTACTCATAAGAAGAGAATTATTGCAGAAAAATTGTATAATTCCAAGTTTTGATAATAGAACTCGTATTTTTGATGTTTTTATTCATCCATTGGATACAGCATTATTTTTAATGGATGAAAAACCCTAAACGTGGATCATTCTATTATAAGAAAAATCGTAGTGTATTGAACAATGTACGATTTATTTAGAAAATGAAGAACAATCAGCAATTGTGATGATGAATACAGAATCAGGAGCTAATCTTGAAAGAATTGAAATTCACAGATACAGGTACTTTTTCATTACAGAATTTAACGGATTTAACAATATATCAAGGTGGAGAAGAAATTAAAGATCATTTTTCATCATGGGATTCTACTTTATATAAGAGAGGATTTGAGAGTATTGTTCATTCCTTTATTATTGCTGTTCAAACCAATGGTGAAAAATCCAGTTTCTCCTATTTCAAGCTTTATTAAGTCATTTTATTTGTGAGAGATTAGCACATGCAAAAAGCATCTGAAGGCTTTTTATCATTTTGACGTAGAAACTGATGAATAGTATCATAAGATATTGCATAAATAGGAGAGAAGAAGATGAAAGAATGGTGGAAAAGAGCAATTTCCAGAAGTGAAAGTATGCTTCCATGAACCTTTAAAAATATACTTATACAAAAAAACAGGTGGAGAAGCAGAATGTTTAATTTTTCCAAAAGATAAATATGAAACTGCAAAAATCATTAAAAGCTTTTACAAGAAAAACAAATTCTATTACGGTATTAGGGAAATGCTAGTAATGTCATTGTTAGAGATGGTGGCATAAAAAGGAGCTGTTATTTTATTAAATGAAATGACTGCTACGAAAAGTAATGGGCAATAAAAATTTTTAGCGGAAGCTGGTGTGTCTTTTAATTGAAGTGACTAAATGCATTAGAACAATCTTTAACAGGATTAGAATTTGCATGTGGGAATCCTAGGAAGTGTTGGCGGAGCTATGTATATGAATGCAGGTGCTATGGTGGAGAAGTTTTGCGAAGTGGTTGAATATGTTGATGTTGTGACTCGTACAGGTGAAATTAGACGTTTAACGAATGAAGAATTAGAGTTTTCGTATCGCCATAGTGCTTTACAAGAAAGTGGGGATTTAGTCATTGATGTCTGCTTTAATCTAAGTTCAGGGCATAGGAAACGATTCAAGCTAAAATGGAAGAATTAACTCATTTTACGTGAAAGTAAACAGCCATTAGAGTATCCTTCTGTGGGAGTGTTTTTAAACGTCCAGAAGGTCATTTTACTGGAAAGTTAATTCAAGATGCAGGACTTCAGGATTTCAAATTGGTGGAGCTCAAGTGTCTAAAAACATGCTGGATTTATTGTAAACATTGACCATGCAACAGCTACGGATTATTTGGCAGTTATTCGCCATGTTCAAGATGTAGTATTTGAACAATTCAAGTAGCACTTGAACCAGAAGTGAAAATTATTGGTGAAGAGTCAAAATAGAGGAGAAAAATGATGAAAGAGAACAAATTCTAAAAACAGGTCTTCCATGTAGTTTCATTAATAGTTTTAGTTTTTAAGTTATCACTATGTTGGAATTACTTTTGTCTATTTTTTTACTGGAGTAGATATTAACTTTTTATATTTTACTAGCGATTGTAGCTGGATTAGCAGGTTCGTTATTTGCCGCAATTGTTGGTGTAGCAACGATTTTGATTGATTTATTATTAGGGACGACTGAGCAGTGGATTGCGATTGCGATTTCTGTGGGATTGCTTGGATATGTTTTTGGTTTGGGCATTCGTCGTAAGTCGTTTTTAGCGGGTACTTTTTCTCGTCATGATGCTTTGCGTTTTAATGTGATTCAAGTAGTTGCGAATGTGATTATTTTTGGTTTAATTTTACCGACGTTAGAGGTCTTTTTCATCAGGCTTCTACGGCAGTTGTTTTTTTATTAATGGTTGGATTTTAGTATGATTAATTCGATTCTGATTGCCATTTTCGCAACAGCTTTGTTTAAATTGATTGCTAATCGTGTGAAAGAAAAAGCGTAAATATAACATATAAAGAATACAAAAAAATACTCAAGTAAATAAAGCCTACCAAAAAGTTGCTTTTAGTTTAGCTAGGACGCCAGCAGCTTCGCTATGAATTATGGCTAAAAATTTGAGCCTAAGGTCTCAATTTTTCCAACAGTGATAGAAATACTTCCAGTATTTCTATCACTCAAGCTAAAAAGCAACTTTTTGGTAGGCTTTTATTCTATTACGTTGAAGACTTTTTGTAGCTAAAATGATAGGAATGGAAATAGCGTTTAAATTACAAATTAGAACTTATGACCGAAAAGAAATTTATATATGAGGCGTTTATGTCTTAGTTTACGAAAAATATTTATTTTTAAATCCGTTAAAGAACATAACGTAAGAAAACGAAATAATATCAATAAAGAAATAAAAAAATAATTTTTTTGTAGCTGTAGTGATTCTATCATAAAGGAAAATTTGAGACCGAGGCTCAAATTTTAGCCATGAGACTGTCAGGTCTGCTGGCGTCCTAGCTACACTAAAAATTATTTTTATTTCTTTATTCTACGTCCAAACTTTTTCTCTTGCTTATTGTTAGAAATCGTGATTGAATAAAAAGACAAGTAGATTTAATTAAGAAATGGAGGTCATTTCATGACAAAAGAATTTAACAGTTTTACACTCGTAGAACAAAAACCATTACCAGATATCCGTTGCGATTACTATTTATACAAACATGACAAAACAGGTGCACAAGTTATGTACTTAAAAACAGACGATGATAATAAAGCATTTTCCATCGCATTCCGTACACCACCATATGACGACAACGGAATTGTGCATATTATCGAACACCCGTATTAAACGGATCAAAAATACCCAACAAAAGAACCATTCGTAGAATTATTAAAAGGATCCCTACAAACATTTTTAAACGCATGGACATTTTCTGATAAAACAATGTATCCAGTAGCTTCAAGAAATCAAAAAGATTTTGAGAATTTAATGGACGTTTATTTAGATGCAGTATTTTATCCAAATCTTTTATCGAATCCACAAATTTTAATGCAAGAAGGATGGCATTATCATTTAGAAAATAAAGAAGATGAATTAACTTATAAAGGCGTTGTTTATAATGAAATGAAGGGAGCATTTTCTCAACCAGAATCAGAATTAAATCGTCTAGTTGAACCAACCTTATTCCCAGATACATTTTATCGCCATGTTTCAGGAGGAATGCCAGCTTCAATTCCGACTCTAACGCAAGAAAAATTCATTACATTTCATCAAACTTACTATCATCCAAGTAACGCTCGAGTAACTTTATATGGAAATTTAAATTTATCGAAAGCAATGGAACAATTATCAGAATACTTTTGATGCTTTTTGAAGCAAAAAGAAATTCCATTTGAAGGATACAAACAAGAACCATTTACAAGTGTCAAGGAATTAACAAGTACGTATTCTGTTTCTAAAGGCGACTCAACTGAGAATAAAAACATTGTTAGAATATGCTTGGGCCACAGGAACGAGTACAAATGGAGAAGAAGGTATTGCTTTAAGTATTTTAGATGAATTGTTATTAGGTAGTAATACAGCTCCATTGAAGAAAAGCATTATTAAAAAGCAAATATTGGTAGTGATGTTATGGGTGGATATTCTGCTTATACGTATTCTCCAACATTTGAAGTTGTTTTAAAAAGATACAGATGCTGATAAAAAGAGCAATTTGTTCAAATTATTCAACAGGAATTACAACGTTTAGTCAAAAGAAGGAATTTCAGAAAAGCGATTCAAGCTGCTTTAAATAAAACAGCTTTCCGTTATAAAGAATTAACAGCTTTTAGAAGGTAGTACACCAAAAAGGTGTGATGTATGGAATGAATGCTTTTAACAAGTTGGTTATATGATGGAAGCTCATATGTATCATTTGAATACCAACAACATTTAGATGCCATTCAAGCTAAAGTTGAAGATGGATATTTTGGAAAATATCATTCAAAAATATTTATTAGACAATACCATGCTGCTATTATTACTTTAAAACCAGAACCAGGTTTATTAGAAGAAAAAGAAGCAGAATTAGCTAAAAATTAGCAGATTACAAAAGCAAGTTTATGAAGAAGAATTAAACGAATTAGTTGAAACGACACAAAAATTAATCGAAAGACAAGAAATCTCCTGATAGTCCAGAAGACTTAGCGAAAATTCCGACTCTATCAATTAATGACATTCAAAAGAAAGCAACTCAATATCCATTAACAGTAGAAGAAGGAAAAGATACACCAACTTTCTTACATTATGAAGACTTCACAGCAGGTATTTTTATGTGAAATATTTCTTTGATATGAGAGGGATTAAAAACAGAAGAAATTCCAGTAGCTGCCTTTTGTCACAGAATTATTAGGTGAAATTAGTACAGAACATTTTGCTGATGAAGATTTAAATACAGAGATGGATTTCTATACAGGTGGAATTTCAACAAATGCTTTTTGTCATGACAGAAGACGTTGCTAAAAATATCTATTATCCATTTTTCACAGTATCAGGAAAAAGCATTATCTCAATATTTACCAAAATTAATTGAATTAGTGGAAGAAATTGTCTCTCGTTCAAAACTTGAAAGATTATGATAAGATTAAAGAACTGTTATTAAATACAAAAAGCGAATTTAGAAATGCATATGAATTATGCTTCGCATACGATTGCCGTACGTCGATTAGAATCTCACTATTCAGAAGGAGCAAAAATATGCTCAAGCATTAGAAGGTATTGATTATTATGATTATATTTTGATTTAGTGAAATATTATGATGAGAGAAAAGAGCTTTTAGTCAACAACTGATTACTGTACTCGTCAAATCTTAAATATTCATGGTGTTACTGCAAATATTTATCGGAAGTAAAGAAGATTTTGAACAATTTAAAGCTTTTATCTCAATCATTCTTCCAACAGTTATCACAAGAAGTAGTGACACCACAACAATTCACAACTCCTGTTGAAGTATTGAATGAAGGATTTAAAACTGCTCAAGAAATTCAATATGTAGCAAAAGGTTACAATCAAACATTACTAGGAGTTCCATTTGAAGGGTCAAATGCATCTCACAGACTGTTTTAGGGTTAGATTATTTATGGAATACTGTTCGTGTTAAAGGTGGAGCTACGGTGGAATGAGTGTAATATAGTGAAAAGTGAAGTAGCTGCTGTATCCTATCGTGATCCAAACTTAGTAGAAACTCTAAAAAACTTATGATGGACAAGTGCAATATTTAGAAAATTACAATCCATCAAAAAGAAGAATTTGAGAAAAATCTGATTGGAACATTTAGTAGTATTGATCGTCCACTTTCTGCTAATCAAAAAGGAAATATTGCCTTTACTCGTTACTTTACTCATGTGAGCGATGAACTTGTTCAAAAACTCGTGATGAAGTGTTAAATGTAACACCAGAAAAGTTCGTTCATTTGCACCAACAATGGAAAAAGTATTAGAACAAAAATACCTTTGTAGTAGTTGAAATGATGTAAAATCGAACAAAATAAAGAAATTTTTCAAAAACGATTCGTTCATTGTTTAATGATTAATTAGTAGTATTATTAAAGAGGAATTTCTACTGAATAGAAATTCCTCTTTTAATGATGACAACAACGACATTGACCATGAATACACGTCAAGCTAACTGTTCAGGGGCATCTATTTCTTTTTCTTGTAATAATTTTGTAATAGATGGGTATCCTGTTTAGATAATTGAGCTTTTTGTATCAGTAATGATAATAATTCACCTTGCCTTTTTGACAAAACATGAGTTAATAAATCATCACATTCTAAATCTAGTAATTTTTCTTCTGTTAATGTTGCGACATATTGATAAGGTCTTTTGAAGTTGTGATAATAAATTCCTTTTTAAAAGACGATTAATCAATGTTTTAATCGCAGTAGCCACAATTAAAATTTTTAGATAATGCTTCAATTATATAAGTACTTGTGCATTTTGGGTTTGCCCATATTACTGGAAGAACTTGTCTTTCTGAAGCACTAATTGAATGAGAAAGTGTCATGTTTAGTCTCTTTCTTTGATATTTACTAGTGTAAATCTGAAAAATCTCTTTGTCAATATATATTGACTAAATTTTATTACTATATTTTGTGTTATGTAAAATACTAAATGTAGAATTAATAGGTTGCTATAAGAGAAGAAAGTAGCTATAATGATAAAGTATGAATAGAGGAGTAGTATGAAAGTAGTTTTTATCATTGACAGGACAGACGAGAAGATTTGTTCAAAATTGAGTTACCAATTGTGAAATTACACCACAAAAATGTATTTCAAACAATGGATGAACCTTTATATTATTGTAAGTCCTACTTATGATATGGATGTGTTTGAATATTTTCAAGATTTTATTGAAACAGATGATAACCAAGCTTTATTAAAAGGAGTAGCTGGTTCTGGAAATCGCAATTTTAATACTTCTTTTGTCAAACAGCAAAAAAATGCTTTACTACTTATGCTGTTCCACTATTACATTGTTTTGAGTTTCATGGAACTCAAAAAGACGTAACTATAATAAAAGGAAAAGGTGAGCGAACCTGGATAGTCCAAAATTAATTAGTAAATCTCAAGAAGTAACATATTTTTCATTAAATAATGAATTGAACCGTCCGGTTGATGGGAAAATTCCTTTACATAAGGATAAAGAAGCAGTACGTGCATTTTTCTTAGAACATGTAAATCCAAATACGGTATTTTTCTATACATTAGATGAAAAATTAGATTATTTAATTGAACATGATTATTTAGAAGAAGAATTTTTAAATAAATATGACCGTGAATTTGTTAAAAAGCTTAATGCAAGAAATTTATAAGAAAAATTCCGTTTTCGTTCATTTATGTCAGCATTTAAGTTTTATAAGCAATATGCTTTAAAAACAAAATGATGGCGAACGTTATTTAGAACGTTTTGAAGATCGTATCGTCTTTAATGCTTTATTTTTTTAGCAGATGGAGATGAACAATTAGCTAGAGATTTAGCTGAAGAAATGATTCATCAACGTTATCAACCAGCGACACCAACATTTTTAAATGCCGAAGAAAACGTCGTGGTGAATTAGTAGTTCTGTTTCTTAATTCAAACAACGGATGACATGAATAGTATTGGTCGTACTGATTAACTCTGCATTGCAACTTTCTAGAATTGGTGGGGAGTTGTGTAAGCTTTTATCCAACGTACGTGCAGCTGGAGACCCAATTAAGAAAAATTGAAAAATGCTTTCTAGCGGGGTTGTTCCACTATGAAATTATTAGAAGATAGTTTCAGTTATTCAAACCAATTAGGACAACGTAATGGTGCAGGAGCCGTTTATTTAAATGTTTTCCACCCAGATATCGTATCATTCTTATCGACTAAAAAAAGAAAATGCAGACGAAAAATTCGTGTTAAAACATTATCATTAGGACTAGTCGTTCCAGATAAGTTTTACGAGTTAATTAAGAATGATGATATGATGTATTTATTTAGTCCATATGATGTGGAACGTATTTATGGTGTTCCTTTCTCTATGTAGATATTACAAAAAGAATATGAAATATGGTGAATAATCCAGAAATTCGTAAATCAAAAATTACGTGCTCGTGATTTAGAACAAGAAATAGTAAATTACAACAAGAATCAGGTTATCCATATATCGTAAATATTGATACTGTCAATAAAGCAAACTCAATTGATGGAAAAATCATTATGAGTAACTTGTGTTCAGAAATTTTACAAGCACAAAAGTCCTTCAGTGATTAATAATGGTCAAGAATATGAAGTACTTGGAACGGATATTAGTTGTAATTTAGGTTCTACAAATATCGTTAATTTAATGCAATCACCTGATTTTGAACGTTCAATTGAAGTAGGGTTCGTGCACTAACATTTGTTACAGACCATTCAAGTATTGATGCAGTTCCAACGGTGAAAAAATGGAAATCAAAAAGCTCATACAATTGGTTTAGGAGCAATGGGATTACATACATTCTTTGCGTTAAATCAAATGAATATGGTTCACCTGAATCGATTGAGTAACAGATTTATACTTCCGTCTATTGAATTTCTATACATTAAAAGCAAGTCATAAAATTGCAAAAGAACGTGGTGTAACATTTGATGGCTTTGAAAAATCTGCTTATGCATCAGGAACTTATTTCGATGCTCATACAGAGTCAGATGTAGAAATTAAATCTGAAAAAGTAAAAAGAAATTTTATGAACTTACCAATTCCAACTGCGAAGATTGGAAACAATTAAAAGCAGATGTAATGGCAGATGGACTATCACCAAAATCGTCTAGCAATTGCTCCAACAGGCTCAATCAGCTATGTAAATGAAATAGCAAGCTTGCATCCAATTACTCGTTTAATTGAGGAGCGTCAAGAGAAGAAAAACTGGTAAAACATATTATCCAGCACCATTCTTATCCAATGAAACATTACCATATTATAAAATCAGCTTATGATATTGATATGCGTAAAGTGATTGATGTGTATGCAGTGGCTCAAAAACATATTGATCAAGGAATGAGTTTAACATTATTCATGCGTTCTGAATTACCAGAAGGATTATATGAATGGAAAAATGGTCGTACAAGTAAAATGACAACAAGAGATTTAAATATCTTGAGAAACTATGCTTGGAATAAAGGAATCAAATCGATTTATTATGTTCGTACATTTACAGAAAATAATGATGAAATTGGAAGTAATGGTTGCGAAAGTTGTAGTATTTAATTCAAAAAGGAGACTTATCATGAGTGAGAAACGATATTTTAATGAGATTTTTGTCACAAAATGCTTCTGCACCAGTAGCTTATTATAAAGCAATTGACTGGAACCAAGTAGAAGATATGATCGACAAAATGACATGGGAAAAGTTAACTGAGCAATTTTGGTTAGATACTCGTATTCCTGTTTCAAATGACTTAGATGACTGGAGAACATTATCCCCAGCTGAAAAAGATGTTGTAGGAAAGTATTTGGAGGATTGACTTTATTAGATACATTGCAATCTGGAAGAAGGTGCAAGTCTGATGAAAGACTATGTTCGTACACAACATGAAGAAGCAGTATGGAATAATATTCAATTTATGGAATCTGTTCATGCGAAAAGTTATTCAACGATTTTCAGTACTTTACATACAAAAGCTGAAATCGAAGAAATTTTTGAGTGGACAAATAATAATGAGTTTTTACAATACAAAGCTCAAAAAAATTAATGAAATTTATCAAAGTAGAGATGCACTAAAAATGAAAGTCGCTTCAACGATGTTAGAAACATTTTTATTCTATAGTGGATTCTTTACACCATTATACTATTTAGGAAATAATAAATTAGCCAATGTAGTGGAAATTATTAAATTAATTATTCGTGATGAATCTGTTCACGGAACTTATACAGGCTATAAATTCCAACAAGGATACAATGAATTACCACAAGAAGAACAAGAAACACTTAAAATGTGGGTTTATCAATTATGTTTAGAATTGTATCAAAATGAAGTGAAGTATACACAATCCATTTATGATCAAGTGGGTTGGACTGAAAAAGTAAAAGTGTTCATTCGTTATAATGCGAATAAAGCTTACAAAATTTAGGCTTTGATCCATTATTCCCCGATACAGCTGAAGATGTAGATCCGATTGTGATGAATGGTATTTCAACAGGTAGTAACCATGACTTCTCTCTCAAGTAGGGAATGGTTATTTACTTGAACAGTAGAAGCTATGGAAGATGACGATTATTCAAAATGGATGGTAGAATAAAGACTTTTATGCACGGCATAAAAAGTCTTTATTTTTTGTTTAAATGGACAAGAATCAAGGTGGTCATTAATGATACCAGATGCTTGTAAAAATGAATAGAGAGTAGTAGGTCCGATAAACTTGAATCCTATTTTTGAATTCTTTACATAATTGTTCTGTAAGCGGAGTAGAAGATGGAACTTCTTCCATTGTTTTTCCAGTGATTGATGATTGGAGTGTGTCCAAACTTGCTCCATAAAAATTCATGAAAAACTTCCGTATTGATTTTGTAGTTGTAAAATAACTTTTGCATTTTGAATAGTGGCTTCAATTTTTGACGATGACGAATGATTTTAGGATTTTGAGTAATGTTTCTACATCGTCTTTTGTCAATTGACTAACTTTTATGGATTTGAAATTGTTTAAAAGATTCTCTAAAAACCTTCGTTTTCAAAATGGTAGACCAGCTAAGTCCCGCTTGCATTACTTCTAATGTTAATATCTCAAATAGTTTTTGATCATCAAAACATGGAACTCCCCATTCTTCATCATGATATTTTTGATTAAGTTCAGAAATAGTTGCCTGCACAACGCATAAAATTCACCTCCTTTAAGAATGGAAGAATTATATCACGATGGAGTTGGAAAGGCTAATAAAGAATAGAGTAATATAAGGAAAAAGATAGTTTTAATTTGAAAAATAACATCAACTTATCAGTTGATTAGTTTATAATGATTAATATGAAGCATAAAAATTTAATCTTTGAACTTACTGTTTTATTACAAAATAATAGTAGAAAACATAATTATTGTTGCAGTATAATGAACGAAGGAGCATGTGTATTCGCTACAAAGTAAATAAGAAATAAATAATCATTCAAGAAGCTTTTTGTGATTTGTTTAACATAATTACTTCTTCATAGGGTATTTAATTCTTGTTTCATTTAAATAGTTAAAATGATTGCAAAAGTACTAAAAATAAATAAGAGGTGATTACTATGAAGAAGTGGAAGATAGGAATAATAATGATTCTGTTAGGAATGTTGAGTATTAAGAATACTACTTATGCTGAAGAAGGGAATGGAAATAAAATACATTTTATTAATGTTTCTCTTGATAATTGGGGGAAGTGATGCAATTTTATTAGAAAGTAATGGACATTATGCTATGATTGATACAGGAGAAGACTACGATTTTCCAGATGGAAGTGATTTAAACTATCCATATCGTGATGGTTCCAATACTGATTATAGAAATGTTATGACAGAACGTGTTATGAGACATTTAAAAAAATATAGTGTAACGAAGTTAGATTTTATTTTAATAACACATGCTCATTCTGATCATATTGGGAATGCAGATGAGTTGATGGAAAGATTTCCGTTAATAAAGTGTTTATGAAACGTTATAGTGATAGTAGAATTACTGATGCTAATAGATTATGGGATAGTCAATATGAATATGATAAAGTACTATCTGTAGCGAGTCAAAAAGGAATTCCTGTACTACAGGACACTACAAAAAGAACAATCTCATTTTTCTTAGGGAGATATGGAAATTCAATTATATAACTACGAAAATAGTTATACAAATGGACAACTAACGCCGTAGTAGACGATAATTCAAATTCAATTAGTGTCATTACAGTAAATGGAAAAGAATATATACAGGGGAGATTTAAATAATCTAGATTATGGAAATGAAGATCGTTATGGTCCTATAATTGGTAAAGTGGATTTAATGAAATTTAATCACCACTATGAAGCATATTATTCAAATACTTATAATTTTTGAAAAAATTTACATCCATCTATTGTTGTGTTAACATCCAATAACTATCCTTGAAAGGTAATGGAGTAGCAACAGATGTCATTGAACAATTACATTCTTATGGAGCAGAAATCATTAAAGCAAGTAGTAATCAGTATAATGCGACTGTATTTGATATTCAAAAAGAAAGGAATTCATAATATTACAACTATGTATCCAAAAATTCCAAAGTATGAAGAGAAAATGGTATCAAGAAAAATGGTGAGTGGAAATATCAATACTCAGTGGGGAACATGCAATTGGTTGGACAGAAATTGGTAAAAATTCTATTTTTTAAAGGAAATGGGGTAAGGTTAGAAAATGAATGGAAAAAAATGGCGAGATCATTGGTTTTATTTACACCAAAATGGTGAAATGGCTATAAAATGGAATAAAATTAATGAAAAAGTGGTATTTCTTTTAATGAATACGGTCAAAATGAAAACAGGTTGGTTAAAGATAATAATCAATGGTATTATCTATCTCAATCTGGAGAAATGAGAACTGGCTGGTTGAGAGATAATAATCAATGGTATTATTTATCCCAATCTGGAGAAATGGGAACTGGCTGGTTGAGAGATAATAATCAATGGTATTATCTATCCCAATCTGGAGAAATGAAAACGGGTTGGTTAAAAAGATAATAATCAATGGTATTATCTATCTCAATCTGGAGAAATGAAAACGGGTTGGTTAAAAGATAGTAATCAATGGTATTATCTATCCCTAGTCTGGAGAAATGAGAACTGGTTGGTTGAGAGAAAAATAATAAATGGTATTATTTAGCTACCTCTGGAGAAATGAAAATCGGATGGATTAAAGATGGTAATCAATGGTATTACTCTAATTCAAATGGTGAACTATTAATAAATACTGTAACCCAGATGGTTATACTGTAGATAGTAATGGAGTGTGGTTAATAAACATCCCTAAAAATAGAAATGAAAAATCCAATGTGCTAATGAACTATTTAATACGTATAAATAAGGTGAAACTTGACTTTGAAGGAAAAAATCAGTAATATTAATGCAGTAAATATGATGTTGAAAATGAGACTTTAATTCTAGATATGTATAGAGAGAGCGGCTAGGTGGAATCCGTTTGATAGAGAATTAATAGTGGCGCATTGAGTCAATCAACAATGAAGCTTAGAGTTTTCAAGAAATTAGGTGGAACCGCGATGAATCGTCCCTATGTATGCTTTTTAGTGTACATAGGGATTTTTATAGAAAAAGGAGGAAAGACTTCGTTTTTACAATAAGAGATTCTAGATGAATTTTATCCTGTCATAAAATTATAGAAAGTAGGAATACTATGTCAAAAAATTAACAGTACAAGAAATTATTTTAACATTACAAAAATTATTGGTCAAATCGACTGTTGTTTATTATTACAAGCTTATGATACTGAAAAAAGGTGCTGGAACAATGAGTCCATATACTTTTTACGTGCGATTGGACCAGAACCATGGAATGCTGTGTTATGTAGAACCATCTCGCCGTCCAGCTGATGGTCGTTATGGTGAAAATCCAAACCGTTTATTCCAACATCATCAATTCCAAGTTGTGATGAAACCATCTCCTGAAAAACATTCAAGAGTTATATATCGAAGTTTAATTGCATTAGGGATTTGACTCCATTAGAACATGATATTCGTTTCGTTGAAGATAACTGGGAAAATCCATCATTAGGCTGTGCTGGTCTTGGATGGGAAGTATGGTTAGATGGAATGGAAGTCACTCAATTTACATACTTCCAACAAGTAGGGGGATTAGAATGTCACCCAGTAACAAGTGAAATTACTTATGGTTTAGAACGTTTAGCTTCACATCCAAGAAGTAGAAAGTGTATATGATTTAGTGTGGACTAGGATGTAAAATATGGAGATATTTTCAAACAACCAGAATTTGAACATTCTAAATATGCATTTGAAGAAAGTAATCCTGAATTATTAATGCAATTATTTACTGAATATGAAAAAGAAGCAACAATCCTAATGGAAAAAGGTCTTGTTCACCCAGCTTATGACTGTGTATTAAAATGCTCTCATGCCTTTAACTTAATGGATGCACGTGGCATTATTTCTGCGACAGACCGTGCAGGATTTTTAGGTCGTATTCGTAAAATGGCACGTACCATTGCTAAAACATTCGTAGCTGAAAGAGAATCTTTAGGATTCTCATTATTGAAAGACTAATAGGATAGGGCTAGTAACATTAGGGAGGACAATTATGACAAATCATTATTATTAGAAATTGGTTTAGAAGAATTACCAGCAGCAATATGTTCGCATGAGTTCAGAACAATTAGCGACTCGTGTGGAAGAATTTTTCAAACAAGAAAACTTATCATTTGAATCTGTAGAAGCTTTTTGCAACACCAAGAAGATTAGCAGTTCGTGTAAATGGATTAGAAGAAGAGCAAGAAGACCGTGTTGAAATTTTTCAAAGGTCCATCTCTAGCAATTGCAAAAAGATGGCGCATGGACAAAAAGCTGCTGAAGGATTTGTTCGTGGAAAAGGTTTAACAACAGACGATATTTACGTAGAAACCATTAAAGATGTAGAATATATCCACGTTAAAACAATTATTACAGAGGTAAATCAACAAAAGAAGTTGTTAAGAAATTATCTTCAGTTATTACCGATATGAAATTCTGAGTTACAATGCGTTGGGCTGATCATACGTTTGAATATTTACGTCCAATTCACTGGATTGTTGCTTTATATGGAGAAGAAGTCATTGAAGAAATTCAAGTATTAGATGTAAAAGCTGGACGAGTTTCAAGAGGACATCGTTTCTTAGGAAAAGATACTGAGATTGCAACTCCAGAGCAATATGAACAAGCTTTAGCTGAACAATTTGTAATTGTAAATCAAGATGAAAGAAAAGCATTAGTTCGTAAACAAATTGAAGAGTTAGCGGCTAAAAATGTTGGATAGTTCCAATTGATGAAGAATTATTAGAAGAAGTAAGCTCTATTTTTAGAATATCCAACAGCTTTTTGCTGGAACATTTGATGAAAAATATTTAGTCGTTCCAGAACCAGTATTAGTAACTTCTATGAAAGAACATCAACGTTATTTTGTAGTATACAATGCACAAGGTGAATTACAACCTTATTTCATTTCTGACGTAATGGAAATGACTGCATGATTGAAAATGTGGCAAAAGGAAATCAAAAAGTATTAACAGCTCGTCTAGAAGATGCTTTGATTCTTTCTATGAAGAAGATAAAAAAGTTCCAATGACAGCTTTCTTGAAGAAATTAGAAACATTAAACTTCCATGCGAAAATTGGTTCAATGACTGAAAAAATGAATCGTGTTCAATTATTAGTAGGGCGTATTGCAAATGAATTAAACTTAGATGCACAAGATGTTGAAACAGCTCAGCGTGCAGCTGAGTTTATAAATTTGACTTAGTAACGAATATGGTTGGTGAATTCCCTGAATTACAAGGAATTATGGGTGAAATTTATGCGAAAAATTATGGAGAAACTCCAGAAGTAGCTAGAGCAATTCGTGAACATTACATGCCAATTAGTGCTGATGGGTGAATTGCACTTCATCAGTACCAGGAGCATTATTAGCGATTGCAGATAATTAGACATCATTTTAGCTTTACAGCTGCTGGTATGTTACCAACAGGTTCAAACGACCCTTATGCATTACGTCGTCAAGTAATGGGATTGGTGCAAATTGTTGAGCTTTTTGATTGGCATTTAGAAATTGAAGAATTTTGCAAAATTATTATTAGGTTTTAGATTATGTTGAATTTTTGAAGATAAAAAGAAGATGTACAAAGCATTCGTTTTAGGATTTATTCTTGAAAGACTTGCTCAAAGAATGACTACAGTAACAAAACGTCATGATATTATTGAAGCGGTATTGAATTCTAACTCTAAGAGTGTACCAGAACAAATGAAAGCTGTAGCTGTGTTAGAAAAAGAAGTATCTAAAGCGGCAATCAAAGATATTACTGAAGCATTAAACCGAGTGATTAATATTGAGTTCAAAAAGGATTTGCAGAAGCTCGTCATTCTTCAGAATACCTCATTGAATAAAGTTGAGACAGAAAGTGAACGTCAATTAGTAGAATCAATTGCTACTTTAAGAAAAGACTTCGAGAACTATTCAGCTCAAGAAAAATTTTCAGCATTTGCATCGATTACTCCAAAAATTCATGAATTCTTTAATGAAAATATGGTCATGGTCGATAATGAAGAAATTCAGTACAAATCGTTTACGTTTCTTACGTGAATTAGCACTAATGATTTTTAGAGTTTGCTGACTTCACAGAGTTAATTGTTAAATAGTCACTAAAAAATAAGAAAGGAGTAAATCCTAATGGCGAGTTTTTACTGATCGTGCGACGATATGGGTGAAAGCCGGAGACGGTGGTAACGGTATGGTAGCATTTAGAAGAGAAAAATACGTCCCAGATGGAGGTCCTGCTGGTGGAGATGGCGGACGAGGCGGTAGTGTCATTTTTAAAGTCGATTCAGGACTTAGAACATTATTAGATTTCCGTCACAAACGTCATTTTAAAGCAAAACCCTGGTGAAAAATGGGATGAGTAAAAAGTATGTATGGTCGTGGAGCAGATGACTTAATTGTTAAAAGTACCTGCTGGAACGATTGTTCGAAACGCTCAAACAAAAGAATTGATTGCAGACCTAGTAGAAGTGAATCAAGAGTAGTAGTAGCAAAGGGGTGGTCGTGAGGCTGTGGAAATATTCGCTTTGCTACTCATAAAATCCAGCTCCAGATATTGCTGAAAAATGGAGAACCAGGAGAAGAATTTGAAATTGAATTAGAATTGAAAAGTATTAGCAGATGTTAGAGTTGGTTATTTCCATCTGTAGGAAAAATCAACTTTATTATCGGTACTTCTAGCGCAAAAACCAAAAATTGCAGATTATCATTTTACAACTTTAAATCCACAATTAGGGGATGACAAGCTCCAAAACGGTGAGCAATTTGTTGTAGCCGACCTTCACGGATTAATCGAAGGAGCTCATATGGGTGTTGGCTTAGGAATCCATTTCTTAAAAACATATTGAACGTACAAAAAGTATTACTACATGTCATTGATATGGCTTCAATGGAAGGAAGAAATCCTTACTGAAGATTATCAGAGATGATTATGCAAGAATTAGGGTTCTTATCATTTAAGATTACTAGAACGTCCAATGATTATTGTTGCAAATAAAATGGATCAGCCACAGTCTGAAGAATTTATTAGAACAATTTAAAAAGATTTACAAGAAAACTTACCAGATGGTCAAGAAATGCCTGAAATTTTTCCTGATTTCTGCTTATAGTAAAGATGGCTGCAAGCACTACTAGCATAGAACAGCAGAAATATTAGAAGAAACAGAATTCTTCCCATTAGATGAAGTACAAGAAGCTCAAACTCATATGGTTTATGGGTTGGAAGAAGAAGAACGTCCATTTGATATTACAAGAGATCCTGATGGTACATGGGTATGATATGGAGAAAAACTAGAAAAATTATTCTTAATGACGAATATGGAACATGATGAATCTGTGATGCGTTTTTCACGTCAATTACGTGGAATGGGTGTCGATGCTGCCTTACGTAGTCAAGGTGCTGAAAAACAGTGATATGGTTAGAATTCGTAAATTTGTCTTTGAGTTTGTCGATTAGGTGATGTCATGATTGATAGAACGGAAATTGAAAAACGAGATTATATCGCAGCTTTTTGATGGTTTAAGAGCCATTGCGATCTATGAGTATAGTAGGCCATCAAATGATGGCTTACCGTATTCCAAGTGTGATTTCTGGGCTTAAATATCTTTTACTCATTATCAGGCTATTATATGACCTTGCTAGTTCATGGATTCTTTTAATGAAAAATGGAAAAAGTACCATTAAAATCATTTTTAACGAAAAGATTAAAACGAATTATTATTCCAACTTTTGCAATGATAGTAGCATTAATTTTTATTTATTGCTATTTCAAAGGGGAACTCTTAGTGAATTTAAGAAGTACGATGGTTTCCAATTTATTCTTTTATGAATAACTGGTGGCAAATTATTCAGGAAAATGATCATGCGATAACGGTATTAACGCAATCGCCATTTTCTCATTTATAGTATATGTCATTAGCAGTTCAATATTATTTATTGTAGCCAATTTTATTTGTATTTTTAAGTGTAATGATTAAAAACATCAAGTGTTACAAAAAGGTAGTGCTTGCTCTTTTAGTAGCTTCAGTTTTATTAATGATTACAAAAGATGCTTTCAAATGTTCACTTTTTAAGAATATTCTTTGGTACGGACACACTGAGCTTTTTCTGTTTTAACAGGAGCAGTCGTAGCTTTATTATTTCCAATTCAAAAGATTTTATGGGGAATATATTCAAAAATATCGTTATAGAGTCAGTCATTCGTTTTGCACCAATTGTATTATTAGTTCTAAGCTTTATTTATAATGAAAGAGCATAGTCATTTAACATTTAGAGGGGAATGTTTATCTTTGATGTTATTGTGGCTGCTTTTAATGATGATTTCATTGCATCCTAAATCAATAACATCATTATTCTTCCGTTTAAAACCTTTAACAGTTATTGGAAGAAGAAGTCTTTCTTATTACTTATAGTATTTACCTTTATCGGTTCTATACCAAGCAAAATTAGTGATACAAGTTCTACGCCTGTTTTACATAGAATTGTTGAAATTGTGTTATTAGTTATTTTAGGGGAACTTTGGTATCAATTGTTTGAAAGGAAAATTCTCAGTGATGAATCAATTATCTGCACGATGGACCTCATTCGACTCGTGAGAACTGTAAAAATGGTTTATAGTGCGCGTTGCACTGATTTTATTGATTGAGTTTATTCAAGCTAGTCCGAGATTATCGAGCTCAAGAATCAGCTTTACAAGAAGTATTATTGGCAAGTGAATCCTCGTCGCAAAATACACGTGAATACTGATAAGAAAGTTGTTAAAACGATTAATAATATTCATGACCTAGTAGAGAAGAAACAGTCTTTAGTTCAAATACTTCTATTACGTTTATTGGAGATACGATGTTATTAGCAATGGCACAAGAAATCTGACATTATATCCAAATGCAGTAATTAGTGCAAATAGAGATCTCCAGTATTTGAATTAGGAACAATGATTGACCAATGAGTGAAAGAACAAAAACAATTAGGGATATCATTGTATTAATGGTAGGAAGTAATGGAGCTGATACTAAAGGACAATTAGATGCTGTTTTGAAAAATTGCATGGATAAACAAATTTTTCTAGTGTCAAAATACGATTAATCGAACATGGCAAGGTCAAATTAATCAAATTTCAAATCAATTTAGCTGAGAAGTACTTTTCAAATGTTTATTATATTGATTGGAAAACTAGAATCAAAGTACGCATCCAGATTGGTTCTATGAAAAAGCGTCTATCGTACAATACAACTGGTGCACATCAACAAGGTTTGTGGATTGCTAAAATGATTTATCAAACATTAAGAGGTAGTTAGGAGCCATTATGGAATTACAATTTTTAGGTACAGGTGCTGAGTTCCAGCCAAAATGAGAAATGTTTCGTCAATCGCTTTGAAACTATTAGATGAAAGAAAATGAAATCTGGTTATTTGATTGTGGAGAAGCAACGCAACAACAAATTTTTAACACAACCATTCGACCAGGAAAAATTATATTTGATTACCCATCTTCATGGGAGATCATATTTTTGGTTTTGCCAGTGCTTATTAACGAGTAGATTCGTCCAAGGTGGAGAAGATGAATTAATCGTTTATGGGCCAAAAGGCTATTAAACGTTTTTATTGATGCGAGTATCTCTGTTTCTCATTCGAAATTGGGGCTATCCATTGAAAGTTGTTGAATTTGAGAGAGGACGGAGTATTATTTTCTGATCAACAATTCAGAGTAGAAGCGATGAAGTTAGAACATGAATCCTTCTTATGGATTTCGAATTACAGAATCTGACCAAATTGGTGAATTAAAAGCAGAAGAATTAAGAGCTATCGGAGTCCCATTTGGTCCTGTCTTTGGTCGATTAAAACGTGGGGAAGTTGTTACTTTAGAGGATGGTCGTGTCATTGATGGAAAAGACTATGTGAGCGAGGATATTAGGGACGTGTTGTTGTAATCTGTGGAGATACAAGATTTACTCCAAAAAGTATTACTTTTAGCGCAAAATTCTAATGTTCTCGTTCATGAAGCAACTTATGAAGCAGATAAAGAAAAAACTGCTCGTCAACATTTCCATTCAACAAGTAAACAAGCTGCAACGATTGCTTTAGAAGCGAATGTTCAACAATTATATTTAACTCTATATTAGTCGCGCGTTATTTAGGACATCATGAGTCAATTAGAACAGGAAGCTCGTAAAGTTTTTCCCACAAACAAAAGTAGTCAAAGATTTTGATACATTTACGATTGGAAGAAATTAGTATGGTAAAAACATGAACAATTTTTCAATAAATGGAAAAATGGTATTGATTACAGGAGCTAGTGGTGGCTTGGAGAGCAATTAGCTTATGAATGTGCCAAACAACAAGCTGGGTTAATATTAGTGGCAAGACGTGAGGAAGTCTTAAAGCAAGTAGCCAACACGTGTCAACAATGGACAAATCAACCCGTCTATTATTATACCTGTGATTTATCGAATGCAAATGAAGTAGAATTGCTATTAGAAAAGATTACAATCTATTGATGTCGATATTGTCATTAATAATGCAGGTAGAGGCTATTTAAAAACAAAGCTGTTGATTTATCAAAGAAGAAATTGAAGAAATGTTACAATTGAATTTTATATACTTTTGATTCAAATCACTCAACAATATCTTCCTAAATTCATTCAGAAAAATCAGGAATGTTCGTACAAATTGCTTCTCAAGCTGGAAAAACAGCAACTCCAAAAACTTCGGTTTATTCAGCTTCAAAATTTGGAGTGTTAGGTTATTCCAATGCTCTACGATTAGAATTAAAAGAACAAGGCATTCATGTAATGACGGTCAATCCTGGACCACTGCTACTCAATTTTTTGAAAAAGCTGAACCAACAGGAAAATATTTAGCAAGTGTGTCTCAATATGTTTTAACAAGTGAGGAAGTTGCAAGAAAAATTGTTCGAGGAATGAAACTTCAAAAAAGAGAAGTGAATGTACCGTATAGTATGAATCTTGCAGCAAAATTAAACTTCTGTTTCCCAAAAATTGGAGACATGAGTATTTTAAAATTATTTAATAAAAATAAGTTCTGGAGGTGATAGGATGTCTTTTGCAAATGCAAAATGGGATTTAGTCAATAATGAGATAGAGAAAAGTTCTAAAGAAATTGCGAAAAGCATAGGACTTTCTCCTTTATTGATTCAAATTTGTAGGAGAAGAGGATATCAAAACTGAGGAACAAATTCAAGAATTTCTATCATCTTCACCGACATTATGGCATGATCCATATTTAATGTATGATATGGAAAAAGCGATTCAACGGATTCAACAAGCGATTGAAACGGATGAAAGTATTTTAATATTCGGAGATTATGATGCGGATGGTATTACTAGTACTGCAGTATTATACGAAACATTAGAAATGATGGGAGCACAAGTAGAATATTATTTTGCCAAAATCGTTTTATAGATGGATATGGTCCGAATATCCGTGCTTTTTGAAGAGTATCTTGAAAAAGGAGTATCTTTAATTATAACGGTTGACTGTGGAATTGCTGCTCATGAAAGTGTTGAATGGGCAATGAGTCAACAATGTGATGTTATTGTAACAGATCACCATGAGATTCTCCTGTTCTCCTAAAAGCTTTATGCAGTGATTCATCCTCGCCATCCAGATGGTGAGTATCCATTTGGAGATTTATCTGGAGCAGGAGTTGCTTTTTAAATTAGCTATACGCATTGATTAGGAGAACTTCCTGTTGAATTAGCAGAAATTGCTTGTATTGGAACAATTGCAGATTTAGTTAGTTTAACGGATGAAAATCGTAGTTTAGTAAAATTAGGCTTACAACAATTAAATCATACGGAGCGAATTGGGTTAAGTTATTTATTTCAAGAATTACAATTAACTCTGGTTCAATAGATGAAAACAATAGGATTTCAAGTTGGTCCTTGTTTAAATGCTCTTGGAAGACTTGGAGATGCGACTCCAGGGGTTGCTTTATTTACGACTTTTGATGATGAAGTCGCTCAAGAAGTTGTGACTTTAATGCAACAAGAAAATGCTAAGAGAAAACAAATTGTAGATGATATTACAGCTGAAGCATTGGAAAGTAGCCAGCTCAAATAGATCACAAAGTTTTAGTATTAGCTCAATCTAATTGGCATGAAGGTGTATTAGGAATTGTTGCGAGTCGAATCGTCGAACAATTACAAAAGCCGACGATTGTTTTAGGAATTCAATCTGATGGATTAATGGCAAAAGGTTCTGCAAGATCTTGCGCACAGTTTAATCTCTATGATGCACTATCTTATTGCCAAGAGTCTTTAGCTAAATTTGGAGGCCATCATGGCAGCTGGACTTAGTGTCGAAACAGTGATGTTACCCAGGTTTATGGAAGCTATTGAAACTTATGCGAAACAGCATCCCGAATTGTTGGAAGATGAAAAAGTAATTAGTATTGAAGAAGCATTATCACTTTCTCAAGTAAATGTTGAGTTTATCGATTCTCTTCAAGCATTAAAACCATATGGAACGAATAATGCTGAACCGATTTTTAAAATTAGTAATATATTAGTAGGTCAAAAACAAAAGATTGGAGCTCAACAGCAGCATTTAAAATTAACGTTGAATTCTGAGGAACTCAGTTACAGGCTCTTTTAAAGGATGTAGCAGAATAGCGAGCCAATCTTCTGCCAGAGGTTAAGTCATTGAACTGAAATTAATGAATGGCAAAACTGTTTACCTCAATTAATGTTAAAGATATTGCTGTTAAAGATGCGTTAATTTTCGATTGGCGTCCAATAAAATTCGACCTGATCATTCATCGAGTAGAAGGCAGCTATTTAGTTGAAAGAGATGCTCTAAAACCATTGGTGAGTGAAAGAATTGATACAACTTCAAAAGCATTTTCAATGGAAGAATGTAGAAAAGAAGAAGCAGAGGATTTTTGATTCAGATGTATTATTTGATTGTCCGCAATCCAAGTTATTCAAGACTTTCGTAAACATTTCAGAATACGAAAAATGATGTATAGTATATACATCTAAATCTATTATGACATGGAATCCCCACAAGGGAAAGATTTGTGGCAGCTTTATCAATATTTAAACATATCAAATTCAAAATGCTATAATGACTGGAGAATTACTATTATTTAAAAATCTATTGAGATCAATCAAAGTGATTTTAAAAAGTGTTTTTGAATTAAAAATTTGTTATAATAGAAAACGGTTGTTTAAGATTAAATCCAGAGTCAACATCAATGGATTTTAATGCAGTCAACCTAATGAAACAATTGCAAGAAGAACTTTGGCTCGAAAGAGTATTTATCTATAGTCAATTTTCCGAATTAACTGAATTGGCTGACAAATAGAGGAAGAAAAATGAATTTAAAGTACATATTGCAAGTGTACCAAAACTATCCTAAAGAAGGAATTATTTTTAGGAGATATTTCTCCTTTACGGCAGATGGAAAAGTACGACCAATATGCTACAACAAATTGTAGATTATGCGAAAAGCAGAGGCGCTGATATGATTGTTGGGCCTGAAGCTCGTGGATTTATCGTTGGATGTCCTGTTGCCTATGAATTAGGAAATTGGGTTTGCCTGCACGTAAAAAGGAAAATTACCTCGTGAAACAGTCTCTAGAATATGATTTAGAATATGGTACTGCAGAATTACATTTACATAAAGATGCTGTAAAACCAGGACAAAAAGTATTAATTTGTGATGACTTTATTAGCATAGGTGGAACAATGGACGCTTGTGCAAAATTAGTTGAAAAATTAGGCGGAGAAGTAATGGTTTAGCATTTTTAGTTGAATTCAATGACTTAAAAGGACGTGAAAAATCGAAAGGATATGACATCTTTTACATTGATGGAATATACTGAAGACGAAAAGATAAAAAGTAGATTTTTCTGAGGTAGAATGAAAGCCATGATTCGCATTTGCGAATATCATGAGCTTTATATCTATTCAATGCTTTCTAATATTTTTTTGTACGGTTTCTAAATTAAAATGCTTTTTGTTCTTTTAGTAATTGGACAATTTGAGAATTTTCTTCTTCTGTTGCTCCAGCCGTTAAAAGCTAGAGATTTTGACTTAAATTCATATGTCCTTTTGAATCCCATCGGTCACCAATGCTTTAATGCATGCAAAATTTTGTGCTAAACCAATGGAAAGCCAATAATTGTGGCTAATTCTTTAGCCAGATGGATTCATCAATAATTCATGAGAAAAATTGAGCAGCAGGGATGAATCGCAATGGAACCACTCAACTGTTCCAATTGGCATTGGAATACTAATGTTCCTACTAATTCCTTATCATCATGGATGAGACCATTCACTAAAAAGGTTGATAAGCTCTGATGAGCTTGCATATGCATGTACCCCAGCTTCAATCGCTCGTCAATCATTTCAGTTGCAATAACAACTGCATCAAATTCCATTCATAATCCCTTTATTATGAGTAGCAGCTCGATAAGGATCGACTTGGGATAGTTCTGCTAGCAATTTCAATTCTACAGGGCGATTTCTTCACCTGAGATTGTCTTTGTTTCTAAAATTTTCAAAAGGAATATGGCGAAGTAGTCGACAACGGAATGAGTCGCTAAATTCGATAGAATTGCCATAATACAAGTTCCATTTGTAAAAGTTTCGATAGGAGAAACTAAGGCTTCTAAAATGGTATTTAAAATATTTGCCCCCATTGCTTCCTTTTGTATCTAAGAAATATAAAATATAAACGTATGATTTGGATGTTGTTTTTCCTACCCAAATCGAGTTGGATTCCACCACCGCGTTTGACAATGAAGGGTGAGCTTCATGAGCAATAGTAAATAAATGTTCGATTTCGTTTGAAAGTTTTTCTCTATTTCTTCTATAGAATGCGGGAATCTAGATGCAATTTTCACCAATCATTTCTCTCTTTTCTTGAGTAGTAGTAACCCCAGAACTATGAATGATTTTTACATCCATTACTTGCTGCAGCAATGACGGAAGGTTCCTCTAGTTACCATAGAACAGTATAAGTTTTACCATTTACGTTAACTTCAGGAACAATTCAAGTGGTAAGTCATATAGTCCGATTTGATTCTCAATCATTTGATTGGCTACTGACTCTGGTAAGTTAAATCCATTTAATAAGTTTGTTTTATTTTATCTGATAAATGAGATACGTTTGTTAAAATATTTTTCTTTCAGTGGTGTTTTTGATAAAATTTATAAAATAAATGCTCGTTCATATTAAGCCCTTAGTTGACTCTAGATAGCAAATTTATTGGTAGAGGGAAGATACAAGAAAAATGTTTCAAATACTGCATACAGAAAACAGGAGTGATGAAATGAAATTTACGAGAACAATTCAAGACCGTTTATTTATTGTAGAAAGCAAAGACTTTACCAGAAGCTAGAAGATTTATTAACGATTAGTGAAGATTATTTTGAAGAAAATTTAGAAGAATTAAATCAATTGATTCCAATTCATTATGGAAATATTAAGTAGTTTCCATTGAAAATGAGTATCATGTTTGCGTTCCAAATTATGAGCACTAATTAGAGAATGGATTACAGATTGTAGTTGGTCTTAGAGATTGTTCAAGAAACATTTAAAGCAGGAAACGTGCGAAAACATTAGGAAAAGTTAGTTCCATTCCGTTTGATAGTCCCTGTTATTATTGCAACGTCATACATTTGAAGTGGAAGATTTTTATGCGCATCGTTTTGATGATGAAACATGGTATGTAGCACCTGTGGATCAAGAAATTGAATCTCAACCATTATCAGGAGCAAAAAGCATGAAATTTTTCCTGATTGTCAAGCTTTTATGATATGATGCATTTACCAACAGATACAATTGTGATTTTTCCACAAAGGAGAAATCGTATCGGTGATAAATGAAAATAGTAGAGATATTTGGAATTAATAGGAGGCAGCTATGACGGTTGACGTAATTTGCCAAATAGAGCGTACAATTCTTCCCTTATGAATGTGATTGGAAAGGAATTTATTATTAAGCCAAGCTCTAGGAATGATGATGTTAGCTTCTAGAAAAGCAACAACAACAATTACAAAATCCAAATTTAATTTATGAAAAAGGCTATACATGGATCGTGATTCAACACGAAATTGAGATTCATCGCATGCCTAAAGTAGATGAAGAAATTATCATTGAAACACAAGCAATTAGCTATAATAAATTCCTTTTGCTTACCGTGAATATCGTATTCTTTACAAAAGAAAGAGAAGTTGTTTGAATGTATTACGACATTTGCAATGCTTGATATGAAGGCACGCAAAATAGTTTCAATAGATGAAGAAGTTGTGTTGGAATATCCACTATCTATTGGAAAAGAAATGAGAAAAGCAACTCGAATTCCTAAAAGATTTTTCAGATGCTACAACGGGAGAATATAAAATTCGAATCAATGATATTGATGCTAATCTCCATGTCAATAATGCTCGTTACTTTGATTTTTGCTTTTTAGTGAATTAGGAATGGAGTATTTAAATAGGAATCAGTTGAAACAAGTTGTCATTAAATACGAAAAAGAAGTATTACCAGAATCAACGATTTCATGTTCGACTTTATGGGAAGAAAATACATTAGAAAGTCAAGAGAAGACAAACCTATCATTTAATTTCGCAGGATGGAAAATCGATGTGCGAATATTCAAATGGAATGGGAAGAAATCGTATAAAATAGTTTGCATTTTATTCAAACATCTGATACAATAATTTTTGTGTAAAATATGCAGCAGAAATAAGAGAAGCTCGTCAACAGTCCTATCCATTAAGAGGAAGGTAGTAACCACGGCTGCAAGGTGAACCCTAGTAGAGACTGCACTGAATCTACTGTTTCTGCAATTATTTTTACTCCATAAAAATTTTTATTATTGGAGGAATGTTCAATGTCACGTTACACTGGACCAAGCTGGAAGTTATCTCGTCGTTTAGGCATTTTCACTTTCAGGAACAGGAAAGAAATCGCTCGTCGTCCATACGCACCAGGTCAACACGGACCAAATAACCGTAGTAAATTATCTGAGTATGGTCAACAATTACAAGAAAAACAAAAATTACGTCATATGTATGGTATGAACGAACGTCAATTTGCTACTTTATTCAAAAAAGCTGGCAAAATCAAAGAAGGTAAACATGGTGAAAACTTCACGATCCTTCTAGAACAACGTTTTAGATAACGTAGTTTATCGTTTAGGATTAGCTTCAACTCGTCGTCAAGCTCGTCAATTAGTAAAACCACGGTCACGTTACTGTAAATGGTAAACGTGTAGATATCCCTTCATTCAAGTACAAGTTGGAGATGTTGTTGGTGTTCGTGAAAAATCACGTAACTTAACAATCATTAAAGAATCTTTAGAATCTTTATATGGACGTCCAGAATTTGTTACATTTGATGAAGAAAAATAGAAGGTTCATTAAACCGTCTACCATTACGTGATGAGTTAACATCTGATGTTGACGAATCATTAATCGTTGAATACTATAACAAATTAGGCTAGGATTATTCCTAGTTCATCAAACTCAAGAATCGTTAAAATAGTAGCGATTCTTGAGTTTTTCATATTTTAGATTTCAGTTAAAAATAGAATGATGATTTTTATATAGAAAAGCTAAATTAGTTGAAACAATTTTTCAATTGATGATAATATATATCCTGTATCATTAGGGATATTAGGTGTAAAAGGAAAAGTTCCTTAATATTTCCAGGAAAAGAGGCAGTTTGTAGAGTCAAGTCATTCCTGAAGAAACGCTGAATCAGATTCAATCGCAAGTAAATATTGTCGATATTGTAAGTCAGTATGTTTCTTTGAAAAAACGAGGGAAGAACTATTTTGGCCATTGTCCTTTTCATGATGAACGGACACCTTCATTTTCAGTAACTGAGGAAAAACAAATCTATCATTGCTTTAGTTGTGGTAGAGGAGGAACTGTTTTTTCATTTATTTCAGAAATTGAAGGACTTTCTTTTGTTGAATCTGTAGCAAAAGTTGCAGAATTAGCTCAAATCCCATTTGAGAATAAATATTCGAGTCTCGACCAGCGGTTCAAGATATTTATCAACCTCTGATAACAGCTCATGAAAAAGCTGCTGAGTTTTATCAACATGTGTTATTACAAACACGTGGCGGTGAAAAAGCTTTAGAGTATCTTCAAAACAGAGGATATACATTAGACGATTCAAACCTTTAAAATAGGACTAGCATTAAAAAGATCGCACGTATGTGACGAATTTAATCAAACAGATTCATTAACACCTCAACAAATGGAAGAATCAGGATTATTCATTGCAGAAATGATGATTTTATCGATCGTTTTTATCATCGAATTATGATTCCGCTTCGTATGAGCCAACGGAAAAGTGATTGCTTTTTCTGGTCGGATACCCAATGATGAGGAAATGGTCGATGAACAAGAAACGAAAATATTTAAATAGTTCAGAAACACCTATTTTTAACCAAAAGCGACAGTTCTTATTTAATTATGATTTAGCAAAATCAGCGATTCGTAAATCAGGACAAGTTGTCTTATATGAAGGATATATGGATGTCATTGCTTCTTGGCAAGCTGGAGCTAAAAACGGTGTAGCATCGATGGGGACTTCTTTAACAAAAGAACAAATCCAAATTTTATCACGAGTAGCAAATGAAATTATTGCTGCCTATGATAGTGATAGGCGCAGGTTTAGATGCAACGAGATCGGGCAATTGAATTATTGCAAGAAAATTCAGCTTTAACGATTTCAATCTTATCTTTAGATGCTGGAAAGGACCCTGATGAATTTATTCAACAAAGAGGTGCAGAAGCTTATCTTGAACAATTAGCTCATCATACAGAATCTGTTTTTCCAGTTTAAAAAGAGATAGTTTTTCAAAACAATATCGGTTAGAAATTGAACGAAAAGTACAATTTTAGAACAAATGACGATTGAGATTGGCAAAAATTTCTAAACCAATTGAACGTGATTGCGATTAACTCATTGCTAGATGAGTTCGGAATTTCGGTAGAATGCTAGTCAAGTCAGATTTGTTCAGAGAAAATTCAAGCAACAATCTTCTCACTCACAGGAGTGGATGCCAACTCCTAGAAAATTTCATAGGATAGTCGATGGAGTTTCTCAAAAAGCAACTAACTTTATCGTCTCATTACATTCTCCGGAAGCATGGAGTTATTTAGCAAGAGAAAATGAAGAGTTTGAATTTCTTATGTAGATTATCAACAATTTTATATTTTTGTTGAGAAGCTATCGTGAGCAGCATCTTGAAAGAATTGACGTGTACAAGAATTTATGAATAGATGAATCGATGCAGTGAATCATAATTTATTATCGATGATTGAATGGCTGAAAATGCCTGAAGAATGTACGGAGAAAAGAAATTCGATGACTAATGTACTTTTTATCGGAAAAAGAAGATTTAAAACAACAATATCAAAGATGGCGCAAGAAATGAAAGAAGCTCAATTATCAAATGATGCTACTAAAGCAAATCAATTGATGATGGAGTTAGTTAATATTCAGAAACAATTAAAAGAAATCAGCGAATGGAGGAATAGTGGATGACAGTTGAAAACAATAAGAATGGTCAAACGCTAAAGAAGCTACAAGTAAATTGCGTTAGCAGAACGAAAATCGTTTGAGCAAATTTTGATATGATGATTTATCAGCGCAGTGCGATTCCACATGAATTAGATGCAGAAGGAATGGATAAATTAATCCAACAATTCGAAAGATGCTGGTGTGGAGTGTAGTAGATGCAGATGGTGGACCAACTAGTCGTCAATTATCTTCAGAATCTGCGAAAAGAACCTAAGTAGAAATGACAGAAGACGAAAACAGCTTTTATCGTCAAATGTAAAAAGTGATGACTCTGTTCGTATGTATTTAAAAAGAAATTGGACGTGTTCCATTATTAAGTGCGGATGAAGAAGTAAACCTTGCTTTACGTATTCAACAAGGAGATCAAGAAGCGAAACAAGAATTGCAGAAGCTAACTTACGTTTTAGATAGTTTCGATTGCAAAACGTTATGTAGGGACGTGGAATGCAATTTTTAGATTTAATTCAAGAAGGAAATATGGGCTTAATGAAAGCTGTTGAAAAATTTGACCATACAAAAGGTTTTAAGTTTTCAACGTATGCTACATGGTGGATTCGTCAAGCGATTACTCGTGCGATTGCTGACCAAGCACGTACCATTCGTATTCAGTTCATATGGTAGAAACAGTCAATAAATTAGTTCGTATCCAAAAGACAACTATTACAAGATTTAGGACGCGAACCTACTCCTGAAGAAATTGGAGCAGAAATGGATTTTACCAATCTGCAAAAGGTTAGAGAAATTCTAAAAATTGCTCAAGAACCAGTGTCATTAGAAACTCCAATTGGTGAAGAAGATGATTCACATTTAGGGGACTTTATTGAAGATGATAATGCAACAAGTCCAGCTGAACATACAGCTTATGCATTATTAAAAGAACAATTAGATGAAGTATTAGAACAGTTTAACGGATCGTGAGAGAAAATGTATTACGTTTACGTTTTGTCTAGACAAAAATGGAGAAATCCGTAGCATTAGAACAAGTAGGTCAAGTATTTGGAGTTACTCGTGAAAGAATCAGTCAAATTGAAGCGAAAGCACTTCGCAAATTACGTCATCCAAGTCGTTCAAAACAATTGAAAGATTTCTTAGACTAGTATTGATGGAGACTGGGCAGTAGCTCAGTTCTTTATTTATAAATGAAAGGAGAAACTTATGTTTCGTCAAATTTTAAATGGTTTTTGTATGGCATTAGCCGATAGTGTTCCCAGTGTTTCTGGTGGAACAGTAGCTTTTATTATGGGGTTTATGACCAATTTATTGGTTCCATTCATGATATGGCATCTGGAAGTAAAGGAGAAGAAAGAAGCTTTTTACTATTTAGTAAAATTAGGAATTGCTGGGTTATTGGAATGGTTAAAGTGCCATTTAGTATTATCTTCATTATTTGAATCACATATTTATGGAGTAAGTTCTTTATTTATTGGATTTATTGCAGGAGCCATTCTTTAATGATGATGAAGAAAAGAATCTTTGAAAAACCATTAATGAGAATTTTTATATTCTTCTAGAGTAGCTATTGGCTGGAATTACTTGGATGAATTCTCGTACAGGTAGGAAGTTTTGATTTAAAGCTTTGAGTTTTTCATTGTAGATTCTATTAAATTATTCTTATTGGAATGATTGCTATTTCAGCAATGTTTTTACTAGGAATTTCTCGTTCAACTTTATTATTAATTTTTGGAGCTTATATTCCAGTCGTTTTTGCTGTAAAAGCAGTATTAACTTTCCACTAGTATATGTTCCAAGTTTAGCTATTTTTGGTTTAGGTGCTAGCTGGAGCTTTATTTTGTAGTTAAAAGCCATTAAATATGTTTTAGAACATTATCGTAGTCCAAATGATTTATGGCATTATTGGAATGATGATTGGTTCATTTATGCCTGTTATGGGACTAACGACATTAAAAATTCCTCAAGAAGCTGATGAATTTTTCAACATTTTCACCCATTGCGGCTTTAGTAGGTCTATTATTGAGTACTAGGATTACAAAAAATTAAAAGAAAAAGGATTCTAAATAGATGATAGAATTACAAATTCTTGATGGATTTCAAGTGCACAATCCAATATTAGATTCTATGCATGATTTTCATTACTTCATTGAGGAATGTTGGATTCATTTGGCTAGCGACAATTGCAGTTTTGATAATGAGATAAGAAAACAAAGAAGTTTAGATTCTGTTAGCTATTGCGGTAGTAGTCAATACATTTTGTGTAATCTGGACTCATTAAGCCAATTGTAGCAAGAACTCATCCGTATGAGGTTAATTCAAGCAGTTTCTTTATTAATTTTCAAAAACCATTAGAGTATTCATTCCCATCAGGGGCACTACAGCTATTTCATTTACAGTGAGTTAGTGTATTGTGTCCTTCGTATGAAAAGTACTGGATTAGGCTTTCTGTTTTAGCAAGCCTCATTGCTTTCAAGAATGTATTTATCGTTCATTATCCAACAGATGTATTAGCAGGAATAATCATAGAACATTGCAGCTGGCTCACCGTAAAATGGAGCGAATCAAAACATAAAAGATTTTGTATAAGAAGAAAAAGGTATAAGCGGAGTAACAGCAAAGCTTTTATACCTTTTTGTGTGGAACTAGATATTAAATATAATCCATCTAAACTATGAAATTCATCAACATACAACAACAATTAATGCAAAGATTACTAGTACCAATTAAAGCACCTAACATATAAATTCTCCTTTATAGAAAGTGAACTATTACTATTATGAGTTTAAATAGTTTATATAATAGAATTCCATCTTAAAATGATAAAAGAATCTCATTTTTATACCTTTGAGATTTATATATTTCATAACTATACCTCCAATAAATGAACCAAAATACACCCTATAATTTGATAACGTTTTTCTTGTGAATATTATAGACTTATTTATTTTTAATAATAAAGTAGATAGTGAAAATGAATTGAGAAAAAAGATAAAAGAATACCTCACCATAGACATTTTACAGTAGCTACTCAATGTGTCCTCGGACTTTCGTTCATACTATAAGAATAGAAGTTAAGAAACGAAAATAAATCAAAACGAAATACAACTAAGAATACTTTTTCCCCATGGACTTCTTACGGTAGTATGAGCAATAGAATCTGCAGAAGCAGATTTCTATTACTGGAAAAATCAAGACTATAGGCTTGACTTTTTAGCCAAAGACACCAGTGGCTACTGGCGTCCAAATACTACTGTACCAAGAAGTCTATAAATAAGATGTGCTATTTTTAGAATAAGTCCAGTCTTCTCCCAAACCCATTGCAATCACAGAAATTTTTGGTAAACTCAATAATTGTGTAATTTGAGAATGATTATCAATTAGAAAAGGAGATTATGAAATTTAAAAATTTATGTATCCTTTGCTCATCTTATCGTTAATTTCTTTATCAGTTGGAGCACAAACATTTTCTTGGGGAATTATTAATCCAACAAGATGTAAAATGCACAAAATGTTTTGGTTATCTCGAGTTCCAAGACTGTTGAGTGTAATCTTAGCAGGAAGTTCCATGAGTATTGCAGGATTATCATGCAGACAATGACGCAGAATGAATTTGGCACCCTAGTACAATTGGTAACTACTGAAGCAGCAAAATTAGGACTATTGTTGTTTATTCTTTTTAATGGACCTAGCTTATTTCAGAAAATGCTATGTGCCTTTATTTGTTCATTTGCACTCGCAATTGTGGTGATTCAGCAAACCCTACAATTGAGAAAGTGGATGATTCGCTAGCAGGATTACACTTTTTAGTGAATGATTTGCCTGTACCAATATGATATCGTATCAATTTCATCTCGTCACAAAGTTTAACATCATGGACACAAGGATCACTTTCTCCATGATTCAAAACTCTACCTAGTACGAATGGTTATTCTTTGGTTTTAACTATCATTGTTATTTCTAGACAGATTAGCTCATGTTTATACGATCGTTGCTAATTTAGGAGAGTCAATCAGTTTGAATCTAGGGGATTTCGTATAAGATAGAATGGTTAACCTTATTGGTGGTGTCACTTACAACGAGTGTTACGATACTATGTGAGAGCACTTCCTTTCATAGGGAATCATTATTCCAAACTTAGTACTGTATTTGATCGGAGATGATCAAAGACTATTCCACTAAACAGCTCTATTAGGCAGTACTAGTCCATGTACGTGATATTGTTGCTCGGATTAGTTATTCCGCTTAGAGTATCAGTCAGTCTGATTTTAGGTATTGTCGGTGCAGGACTTTAATTAGTCAAATCTTAGAATTAGCTCTCAAAGAAGGGAGTATTCGATGAAGAAAGAAAGAACCTTCTATTAACAATTACATTAGTAACTTTTATTACTCATTATTAGTGCTATTTTTCTTATTTTTCCAATTGGAAATATGGGAAAAATTCTCCTGTTCTCTATTTAAAAGAGAGTTTTAAAATGGGTAGTTATTTTGCTTGTTGGTTTATGTGTTTCAATATCGACCATTAGTTTCAAACGATTGTACAAAATCGATTTAACGCCAAGAGTGTTCTTGGAATTGAGAGTGTCTTTTGTATTGTTTCAAACGTTGGTTTATTAGAGGCCATCAAGTCTAGGAATGAAACGCACTAAATTTATGGATTTCAATGTTCACGATTGTGTTGCAGATGATCTTTTTCTTCTTCATTTATCGAGCATTTAATGATTTATTATCGATTCCGTTTCAATGCTATTATTTATTTGTTTTAGCCTTGGAACATTGTTTAGAAGTTTAATCACATTGTTCAAGTATCATCGATCAAATGAATTTGATAAATTGCAAGGAAAATTATTTCCTTCTTTTCCAAAAAGAATGCATCATCAAAAGTGAATTAGTTATTGTAGTCGTTATCCTAACAGCTATCTCAGTAATCTATTTAATTAGAAAAACATATGGTGTTAAATATGTATTTCACCTGGAAAAGGTTCAAGCACAAATATTAGAGTGTAGATGTGAGTAAAAGAAGAAAAGTGGATTTTATTAGTAATTGTTTTACTAACTAGTCTGTCCACAGTTTTAGTAGGTCCAATGCAATTTTTAGGATTTATGATTGCCAATGTCACCTATCAATGGATTAAAGATTACCGTCACTTACAGATGTGGACTATCGCATTTTTATTGGAAGTATTTTATTACTAGGAGGACAACTTGTTATCGAGAAGCTCTTCCATTTAAATATTCCAATTAGTGTCGTTATTGAATGGTTTGGAGGATTATTATACTTTGTATTGTTATTGAAAGGAAGGTACCGTAGTGGAATTAAAAATATTCATAAAGCATATGATACGGTAGTTATCGATTCCGTTTCATTAACGATTCCAAAAATCAGTTAACATCTTTATCGGACCAAATGGAGCAGGAAAATCGACTTTAGTTTCCATTATGAGTCGATTATTACAGAAAGATTCTGGTCAATTATGGATTAAAGGTAAAGAAATTGAAGCTTTGGAATTCCAAAGAACTCTGCAAAAAGAATTATCTGTATTAAAACAAAATCAATCTTTTTCAAGTATCTTTAACAGTAGAAGAGTTAGTCAGCTTTGGGCGCTATCCTTATTCAAAGGAAAATTATCGACACTTGATTATCAAATGATTGATCAAGCGTTAAAACATGAATTTATTAGAGTTAAGAGAGCGTTCGATACAAACTTTATCAGGTGGGCAAATGCAAAGAGTGTTTATTGCAATGGTATTAGCTCAAGATACTGAGATAGTTTTTATTAGATGAACCCTTAAATCATTTAGATTTAAAAACAAGCGGTAGAAATTATGAAATTACTACGTTATATGGTAGAAAATCTGGATAAAACAGTCGTCATTGTTGGCATGATTTAAATATGGTGATTAACTTTTCTGATTATTTAGTAGCCTTTTAAGAAGGAAAATGTGAGTTTCTTGGAAAAACCATGGATGTGGTTACAGAATCAAACTTATCAGAATTATATGAAATTGATATCGAAGTGATAGAATTTCCAGGATATATATTACAGCAGTAGGAGAAACATATGAAAAATTATTAACAACCGTAGTTATGGGGAGCAACTATTTTATTAGCTTCTTGTGGTACAAAAAGCAACAAGTGTGACACCAACTACTCAAGAAAAATTCAGTGAAACAAGTACACTAACAGATGGATCAGAAACTGTTGAAGTGAAGTCAAATCCAAAGAAAAATTGTGACATTTGACTTAGGTTCAGCAGATACATTACGTGCAATTGGACACGGAAACAATCGTTGGAATGCCAACAAAGCCATTACCAACGTATATTAAAGATTTAGAGAAAAAGTTCAAAATGTAGGTAGCATGAAAGAACCGGATATTGAAAGCCATTGCAGCAATGCAACCTGACTTAATTATTGCTTCTGCACGTACAAAAGATTTTTATCCCTCAAATTAAAAGAAATGCTCCAACAGTAATTTTTAATGTTGATAGCAAAGATTATATGAGGATCAGTCCAAAAATGTAAAAAGCTTAGCGAGCTTATTTAACGAAGAAACTCAACAGCAAGTGCTCATAGTAAAGAATTACAATCAGTGATTGATACAATTGCATCTCAAAATGAAAAACATAGCGAAAAGAGTTTAGCGATTATATTAAATGAAGGTAAAATGTCTATTTGGCACAATCACGTTTTTGGATTCTTATATCAAGATTTAAAAATTCCGTCCAACAGATGCTAAAATTGAAGAAAGCAGACACGGACAAGAAATTAGTTTTGAAAGGTGTTAGTGAATTAAACCCTGATGTTTTATTTGTATTAAATCGTACATTAGCCATTGGTGGAGATAATTTCTAAAGCAGATGCTTTTTAATGAAAAATGAATTAATTCAGGCTACAAATGCGGTAAAAATAATAAAGTAGTAAACTTAACTTCTGACTTATGGTATTTAAGTGGCGGAGGATTAGAATCTACTAAATTAATGTTACAAGACTTACAACATGTATTTCAATACGAATGAGACGACTTCGGTCGTCTGCTTATTTTAAAATTTAAAGCATTTTTAATGTAATACAATATTATACTAATAGTAAAGATTAGTTGAAAGCTGGGTGATACTATGTCATTGATTAAAATTGAGAAAATTTAACGTTTTCGTATTTTTCATCTACAAAACCTGTGTTTGATAACGTGAGTTTTTCTTTAGATACCAATTGGAAAAACAGGTTTAATTGGTAGAAATGGAATCGGAAAATCAACTTTGTTTTAAACTATTATTAGATTCGAAGAACTTATCAAGGAAAAAGAGATCATAAAAGTGTTGAGTTTGTTCAACTTTCCACCAGTTCATCTGGATGTTTCCAAAGACTGGGCTAGAATTACTGGAAGAGTGGACACCGCAGAAGATGAGTGGAAAGTGTATCGTGAGCTTCATCAGCTGAAATTAGATGAAAGTCTGATGGATAGAAAATCGGAAACTCTTTCTAATGGGGAAACAAAACTAAAATACTGGCTGGCGATCTTATTTACAGAAAGATACGGATTTTTATTGATTGATGAAACCAACAAATCATCTGGATGTGAATGGAAGAAAATTGTAAGTGATTATTTGAAGAGTAAAAGATTTTATTGATTTCGCGATAGAGATTTTTGATGATGTATTAATCATGTCATTTTCTTTTAATCGAAACTCAATTGATGTACAATCGGGTAATTTTTATCATGGTATGAAAACAAATTATTGAAAGATCAGTATGAGTTCAATCAAATGAAAAAGATTAAACAGGACATAGAGCGATTAAAACAAGGCAGCAAGGCAGACAAAAAGTTTGGTCGAATAAAAGTTGAAAATACGAAGAATGGTGTGAAAATTTCTGGTATAAAAAGCCGATAAAAGGACATATTGGACGGTTGTCAGCAAAAATGATGCAAAAAGACAAAGAACTTGGAAAAGCGTCAGCAAAAGCAACAGAAGAAAAGAAAATTATTAAAAGATATTGGAGATAGTTTATTCCTTCGTCCGTTACAACATTATAAGTCTTTGCTCGTATTCTGCTAGTCAGTTGAGCTATCAGTTTCGGAGAAAGAAAATCTATTTTTCTGATATCAATTTTTGAAATTCATCAAGGCGATGTGGTCATATCAATGAGCAAATGGTAGGGAAATCAACACTTGTTAAAATCTTATTAGGCAATATATTGACTATATTGTGAGTTAAAATAGCTGAATCATTTAGATATTTATATATTAAAACAAGATACGTGCATTTTTAGAAGGAAATTAATAAATTATATTCATAGTCAAGGAGTAGATGAAAACGACTTGTCGAACCATTTTAAGTAAATTAGATTTTCCAAAAAGAATTATCTGATACAAATATGAAAAACTAGTAGCATGGTCAAAAAGAAAAGTGTTAATTTTATTGAGTCTTTCTAAAACCTGCACATTTATATATTTGGGACGAACCTCTAAATTATATTGATGCCATTTCAAGAATACAAATTGAAGAACTCATAAAAAGAAGTGAAACCAACGTTGATTTTAATTGAACATGATCAGCGGTTTGTAAAATCAGTATTGCAAATAAAATGATAGGTTATAGACGACTTGCGGTCGTCTTTTAGTTCCTTCAACATCTTCTGCGCTAACACCCATTAAGACTCGGTAAAATCATTGGGCGGCGAGCAGTTTGTTTATATAAAATATGGATTTAACGTATCAATAATGAGATTACGTAAAAGATCGCTCATTTAAAGGTTCATCAGCTTCATCAGGGACATGCAAAATTTCTTCTTTAACATTTGTTGAGCTTGGTTTAATAATTACCCTGGACTCACGCAGTAAATGAATCCACGAGACAAAATCTCAGGTCCTGTTACTAATCTCGCGTTCATCATAATCAACCGTTGCAACGACAATGACTAAACTGTCTTGAGATAAAGTTTACGGTCTCGTAAACGATATTTCCGATATCTCCAATACCATTTCCGTCTCACATAAACATCTCCAGCATAGAAATGTCCAGCACGACGAGCAGAGTCACTTGTTACTGCTAAAATATCTCCATTACTAAAATGAATGAATTTTTCTTGAATTCCAACTCTGACTTGCTAAGTTAGCTTGGATTTTGCATCTATATTCACCATGAACTGGCATGAAATACTTCGGTTTTCATTAATCGTAACATTAGTTTTTGTTCTTCTTGAAACCATGTCCTGAGGGTGTGAATATTATTTAATTTGTCATAGAATAACTTTCAGCTCCAGCTTCAGTGATAGTAGTTAACTTAACACGATTTTACTGCAGCTGTATTTCCGGAATAGAGAGCTTGAGAAGATGACCGTATCTCCGTTGTACAGAAATGTTGACGGTGATTTCAGTGGCAATACGACTTAAGGCAGCTTTGGCTTCACCTTTGATCCTCGTACATAGGCATAATTACTTCTTCAGCAGGATTGGTTAATATCACGACCATCGATAAATCGTATCATCTGGCGCAGAAATATATCCTAATTCACGAGAAGCAGCAGCTAGCCCATACTGCGTCCAAATACAGCAATTTTGACGTCCAGTTGCTACCGCAACATCTGTTACTTGTGTTTTAAAACGAGAAACATTGGATGCAAATGTAGCAAAATAATATGACCTTCGACACGTTGAATAATTTCTTTAATGGATTGTCCAACGACTTGTTCTGATTTTGTAACCGGAACTTCTGAGTTAGTATTATCCTCAAAAGAACTAGAACACCTTCTTCACCAATTTGAGCCATTTTTGTAAATTAGCCGGTTGTCCTACTGGTGTAAAGTCGAATTTATAGTCTCCTGTAAAAACAATATTTCGCGAGGAGTTTTTAATAACAATACTGAATGCATCTGGAATAGAGTGGTAGTGCGGTAAAAACTTACTTGAGTTTTTCTAAATTTAATAACTGAATCTTCATCTATTTCATGTGATAGCATCACGAAGCCTGTTCTTCGAGTTTGTTTCGAACAGACATTGCCAATTTAGTTGCACAAATTGAATATTGACTTGTTTAATTGAAAAAGGAATACTCCAACATGGTCTTCAGCCCATGAGAGATGAAGAGACCCTTTTGACTTTACTTTGGTTTTGAATAATATAGCTATAGTCAGAATAACATAGTCAATTCCTAATAAATCATCTTCAGGAACTTAATTCCAGCATCTCAGAATAATTAATTCATCCTGCAATTGACGCCAGGTATTCTTTTCCGATTTCACCCAACCACCAAAAGCGAATACGCCCGTTTCATTATTTTGATTGTTGGTTTCAGTAGTTAAACACCGTAAATTTTGAAATCAGGATGTTCATAAGCTGATGTTTTTCATCTAGTTCTGACGAACTCCACATTGTATTCAGTGTTGTCCACAACGACGAGCTCAACTTTTATCTCGAGCTTCTACGTATAGTGATAAAGTATTTTCAACGACGAGGTGCTTCAGTTTTTGATGGTTGGTAAGTTCTTAAAACATTTTATAACCCTTATTTGTTCAATATAGTTTTCAAAATATTTTAACACAAAAGTGCACTTTAAGTACATTATCTGTGTAGTATTGTTGGACAGAAAGATTTCCTTTGCTCTTTAGCTAACACGATAGATTTTCTGATTCATTTGATGATATTTTGTAAATTGAATCGGGTGCCAGTCTGCTTGAAGAGCTCCAGTAATATCTGCTCTGGACATCGTTCTCAATCATATATATTCATCAGCAGAAATTTTTGATTCAACATGATGAAAAGCTTGAATATTTGGTCGCTTTGAACAGATTCTGAAATAAACCAAAAATTCTTCAGGAATCCAATTGAATAAATTTAATTGATACAGTTTATCTGATGGTTTGTTGGACCATTCGTTAAAACTAGCGATTTGATAAGATTCTTTATTACATTGTTGAAATACCTTAATCCATTCTTCAGAAAGGGTAATGGCATTTAAAGCAGTCTTGGTAAGCTTTTTATAAATGCTAGAATTTTTCAGAGGATACACCAATTCCCACATCTTTTTAGTATTGCAACTCGTTCCTGATACGATTGAGAAAGTGTTATTTTTCCTGAAGAAAATTTTTCAAAAGCCTCATCACTCTTTTTGAGAAGTTAAATGAGACTTTTCAGCATCAATAGTAGTGCTGCAAAATTGACAAAACGCACTAAAAATACTTCACCTTTAGAATAAAGGGTATCATCTAACTCAAATACACTGCAATTTTTATCCAATTACGACAGCTCCTTCAGGAATATAGGTGTGAGCTTGCTTAATATGATCATAGAACATAACTCCGTTTATGACGGATTTCGTGCTGAACAACGATCGCTTCATAATCAGTCAAAGTTTTTCTAACTTTTCTTCACCATCTGGTGAAATATTTTACAGTAATTTTTGAGGTCTTAATACGACACTCGTGAACTTTGATTAACGGATAAACATCCTTCTCCTTCTTTAAACAAGTTTTTAACAGATTCTCTTAAAATGCGAGGATTAATCCATACTCATCAAGTAGAGCGGTCTATCTTCATATCCTGACTAATAGAGCAATCATTTGAATTTCTTTTTCCCTAATCGTGGAGCTGCTAAAACCAACTCCAGCACGTAATTCATATTTTGCAGCAATTTCTTCGTCTTGACTATTATGTAAGAATTCTATACTTTCTTTGCTAAATGTTGCAAGTCATCTGACAATGGAAAACTGATTTTTCTGCACGTTTTCTTAAAGCAGGGTGACCTTTCTAATACAATATCTTTCATTGTAATCATTTTGTTTTTCTACCTCCTAATATGCTTTTTATCCCTTAGCATTATATCATCCTAAGAACACCATGGTAGAAACTCATTAACGACTTTGCTCTAGCAAAAGTCTAAGAATGGGTTAAAAGAAGTGATAACCACCACTAAGGTTTTTCTGATACAATGAAAGAGTATTTCATAAGTAAAGGATTTGAAATGATGCTTTTTGGAAAAAGAAAAAGAACAAAAATTATTGAATTAGATAAAACAAATATTCTCAGCATATTGTTGTCATTATGGATGGTAATGGTCGTTGGGCGAAAAGTAGAAAATTACCTCGAATTGCTGGTCATAAAGAGGGAATGAGTACAGTTAAAAGAATTGCGATTGCTGCTAATGAATTAGGAGTAAAAGTGATGACGATGTATGCTTTTAGTACTGAAAATTGGAAGAGACCGACAGAAGAAGTAAGTTTTTTAATGAAACTTCCTGGAGATTTTTTCAGTTCATTCATGCCTGAATTGCAAGAGCGAAATATGCGTATTCGTTTAATTGGCTTTACCGATCAATTACCAGAAGCAACGAGAAGAGTTGTTGAAAAAGCAGTAGAGGATACAAAAGACAATACAGGAATGACTCTATGTTTTGCTTTAAATTATGGATCAAGAGCAGAAATTCTTCAAGCAGTAAAAGAAATTGCAGTGGATGTTTCAAATGGTGAGTATGATGCCGATTCAATCAATGAAGACGTATTTGCCAATCATTTACAAACGAATTTTTAAGGAGAGTTATCAGAACCGGACTTAATGATTCGTACAAGTGGAGAACAACGGTTAAGTAATTTTCTTTTATGGCAATTAGCGTATAGCGAATATTATTTTACAGATATTTTTGGCCAGATTTTAGTAAAGAAGATTTAGAAGCACTAATTTTAACGTACCAGAAACGTCAGGAGACGATATGGAGGATTAATTTCGAAGACACGTATCATCACCGCCATTGTTGCCTTTGATGTTGTTTTGTTCCTGCATTAGTCATTGGGGAACTTTACTAAAGTTGTTATTGATTTTTATCATTTGTTGCAATGAGTCAGATGAAGAAATTATCGATTGTTTTGATTGAAGGAATCTTTAACGCTTATAGCTACACTATCGATTATTTTTGCAAGAGCACCGATTATTGAATTACCCGTAGGTGTGGATTTCTTTTTATATTTTCTTCCCATGTGATGTTATTAATGTCGTTAACCGTTTATAAAAGCGAGACGCTGTCCATTGAAGATGTGAGTTTCTTTATCTCTGATTGCTTTATATGTAGGCGGTGATTTTTCCGGAATTTTATTTGTACGTGATTATGGTTTTTGGAATGGTCGTTTTTGTCTTTTGTATTATTTGGGGGACAGATACGTTTGCTTATTTTACAGGAAGAAGTTTTGAAAGCATAAATTAGCCCTCTGCAATTAGTCCGAACAAAACGATTGAAGGATCCATTGGTGGAGTGATTGGAGCAATTAGGGTTAGAACGATTGCTTTAAAAATTATTTAATCCATTAGGATTTCATTTTATCGAAATGACGATTTTAATGATTGCCTTTATCAGTTTTTGGACAATTAGGAGATTTAGTAGAATCTGCTTATAAACGTAGATTTAATGTAAAAGATTCTGGAAATATCTTTCCGGTCATGGAGGAGTATTAGATCGATTTGATTCAACATTTTTCGCAATGTTTATGTTTCAAATTGTATTGAAATTTATCGGTACTCATTAAGGAGGACATATGATTAAAAACAATTATTGCATTTTTATTTGTATTTGGTGTTATTGTCATTATTCATGAATTTGGACACTTTTATTTTGCAAAACGTGCAGGTATTTTAGTAAAAGAATTTGCGATTGAATGGGACCAAAAAGTATTCCAAGTTCGTAAAGGTGAGACGGTTTATACATTACGATTACTACCCGTTGGTGGATATGTTCGTATGGCGGGTCATGAGGAAAGTGATCAAGAGATTAAACCGCGTATGATGGTGACACTTGATTAGAAGATGGAATTGTTCAGCAAATTTCATTTGATCCATCAACTGAATTAGAACAAGGTATTCTTTCCAAATTGAATCTTGTGATTTAGAAAAAGATGGTAGTAAAGAGATATAAACCTCAAAAGAAAAATTAGAAATCTTAAAGGTTTCTAAAACAGCAACTATTATTGAAGAAGATGGAACTGAGGTAACCGTTGCTCCAATTGAACGTCAATTTAATTCTGCTAGTTTAAAAAGACCGTATGTTAACAAATTTTGCGGGACCGATGAATAATTTTATTTTATCGATTATTACATTTATTATCGTGGCATTTTTAGCAGGAGGAGTTCCTTCTAATGAAGCAGTAGTTGAAAACTTTTGCAAGTGAATCTGCAGCTCAAGTAGCAGGATTACAAGTTGGCGATAAAATTATTGAAATTGAAGGACAATCAGTTCAAAAATGGGGAGACATTAGTAAACAAATTTCTCCACGTGCTGACCTTTGAAACGAAACTGGTGATTGAACGAAATGGAAATCAACAAACGATTGTTGTAACGCCTCAAAGCTATGATTTATCAGATGGATCTCAAAGTCGGTGTTTTAGGAATTGAATCTGCGAAGAAAACAGATGTATTGTCTAAAGTACTTTATGGATTCACCCAAACATGGTTTGTTATTAGTTCCGTTTTCCTAACGATTGCATCATTCTTTACAAAAGGATTTTCTATTAATCATTTAGGTGGTCCAGTAGCAATGTTCTCACTAACTTCTCAAGCGGCTCAAAGCAGTGTTGTTTCTGTTTTGAATTTTTAGGATTAATTAGTGCCAATTTAGGAATGATGAATTTATTACCAATTCCAGCTTTAGATGGAGGTAAATTAGTGTTAAATATCATCGAAGGGATTCGTAAGAAACCCTCTAAAACCCGGAATATGAATCTTATATTACAATTGCCGGGGCAGTATTTCTTTAATCATTTTAATGATTTTTAGTAACATGGAATGATATTAGTAAATTATTTTAACAGTAATAGAGGTAAGTGATGGTTTTCATAGTAATATAATAGAAAAACCACACTTATTTTTTCAGTTTTAGAGAGGAGTGATCAAGTGTCAGAACATCAACAACAATTATTTTTAACGTTAATGAATCAATTGCAGCTAGACAATGAAGAGTTTTTACAACCAGATTTTGATCAAGCCTCATTAACAAAAATTGATATTACCAAAAGTATTCCGAATGGTGTTTTAATATTGAGACGAATCATGTGATACAGTACGAGAAATTCAAACGTTTCTATGAACAATTGAAACAGACTTATGAAAAATTGCTCAAGTAAGATTAGTAGTTAAACACAGAGAAGAATCTCAAATTACACAAGAACAAATTCAAGGTATTGGGAAATGGTTCTCTTCAATTACAACAAGAATCACCTCTTGTTGTCCAATTACTATCAGGACAAATTCTACTGGAATCAGAAGAAAATACAATTTCATTGTCCAAATGAAATTACAAAATCTCATGTGAACGAAAATTACATCATTCAACAATATTTTGAGAATTTTGGTTTTTCCAAAAATGGGTGTTGATATTATTGTCAATGACGAATTAGGTAGTCAATTAGAAGAAGAGTTACGCATTAAACATGAAACCATTGAACAAGAGTATCAAGAAAAAGCTGTTCAACAAAAAGAGTTCAAGAAGCAGCAGCTTCGAAACCTGCTGCAGTTAATACAGATTCCTCCATTTTATATGGAAAAAGCGATTCGTACTAATTTAGAAACAAGAGAGATTGCGGATATTTATGAAGAAGAGCGAAATGTATTAGTTGAAGCACAAATTTTTGATATTGAAATTCGTACAAGAAAAGAAGTGGCAAGTCTTTTGCCAATATTAAAATGACAGACTATACTTCATCGATTGGGGCAACTTTATTCCCCATCAACAGCTGAAGATGAAGAACGTTTAGCAGCCTTGAAAAGGAACATGGGTCAAAGCGTACGGAAATATTGAAATTAATAAATATTCTCAAGAATTAAAATATGATTGTTCGAGATATGAATAAAGTGATCATATTGGGCGAATCGATCGTGCCCAGACGACCAAAACGTATTGAATTGCATTTTAGGCTACAATATGTCATCATGGATGCAACAAATTCTATGAGTGATTTAGTGAAACAAGCAGCTAAATGGGGGCATCCTGCTGTAGCAATTACAGACCATGCAACTACATATCTTATCCAGAAGCTCATGGAGCAGGAAAAGGAAATAATATTAAAATTCATATGATTAGAAGGAAATATTGTTGATGACCAAGTCAATGTTGCTTATAATCCTCAACATATTTTATTAGAAGATGCGACTTATAGTTTGCTTTTGACGTGGAAACAACTGGTTTATCAGCGACTTTATGATTCCATTATTGAATTAGCAGCTGTAAAATGCATAAAGGAAATGTTATTGATAAGTTTGAAGAATTTATTGATCCAGGACATCCTTTATCTGCGACTACGATTCAATTAACAGGTATTACAGATGATATGGTTCGTGGCTCTAAATCACAAGCTCAAGTCCTAAAAGAATTTGCTGGATCCCATAAAAGATACAATTTTAGTGGCGCACAATGCGAGTTTCGATATGGGATTTTTAAATACTGGATATGAAAAAGAAGGATTAGAGAAAACAACACAACCGGTTATTGATACATTAGAATTATCCAGATTATTACATCCTCAATTAAAATCTCACCGTTTAAATACATTGTCAAAACGTTATAATGTTGCCTTTAGAACAACATCACCGTGCGGTATTTGACTCAGAAACAACAGGACATTTATGTCATATTTTCTTAAAAGAAGCTGCTAATGATCATGGGCTCATTTATCATGACCAATTGAATACGAATTTACATCCAGAAGAAGTGTTCAAAAATGGTCGCCCATTCCACGCAACGATTTTTGCTACATCACAGGATTGAAAGAACCTTTCAAAGCAGTGTCAGCTCAAATGCAATATTTTACAGAGTTCCTCGGCATATGCGTAGCATGTTAATTTGAGAAGAGAGATTCATTTTTAATTGGTTCTGGGTGAAAGGAAGGGGAAGTCTGAAGCACGATGCAAAAAGGCTATGAAGAAGTCTTTAAAGAAAAGAAGCTAAATTTTATGGATTATATTGAAATTATGCCCAAAAGCAGTCTATCGTCGCCCATTAATTTGACAAAGTAACCCATTCGAAATGAAACATCATCTAGAAGAAATTATTAAAAATCTGGTGAAATTAGGAGAAGAACTAGATATTCCAGTTGTCGCAACAGGGAATGTTCACTATTTAAATCCTAAGATAAAATTTATCGAGAAATCTTATTAACTTCTGTGAATAATGGACAAAATTAAAATCATCCAGATGTACATTTTAGAACGACCAATGAAATGCTAGATGAATTTGCCTTTTAGGAGAAGAGAAAGTCGCAGTTGTTGCAACAACATCATTGGGTGAATGATCAACTAGAAGCTGATTTATCCCAATTAAAGCTGACTTGTATACGCCTAAAATTGAAGCAGAAGATGAAATTACGAAATTAAGTTATGATCAGCTCAGAATGGTATAAAGAATTACCTGAAATTGTTGAAAAACGTATTGATAAAGAAATTGAAGAGTATTATCGGAAATGAGCCTGTTATTTACTTAATTTCTCATTAGTGCATCAGAGCAATGAAGACGGGTATTTAGTAGGTTCTCGTGGGTCTGTAGGTTCCTCTCAGTAGCGACTTTAACGGCATTACCGAAGCAAATCCATTAGCACCACACTATCGCTGACCAAACTGTTGTTATTCAGAATTTTTCGATGACGGTTCTGCTTTGTTCAGGATCTGGACTCACCAGAAAAAGATTTCTGTCCCAAACATGTGGACATCGTCAATGGCAAAGATGGACATGCATATTCCATTTTGAACGTTCAGGATTCATAGATAAAGTACCCGAGTTACTCGATCAAACTTCTAGGAATATCAACCACCAGCGCATAACTCCACGAAAAAGTATTATTCGTGAAGATTATGTGTATCGTGCAGGAACGACTGAATGTACTGTTTGCGGATAAAACAGCCTTTGGTTATGTAAAAGGACATCGAAACGGAGATTTAGGGATTAGAACTTTAGACAAGCAGTGAAATTGATCGTTTAGCAAAAGGGCGTACAGGAAAGGCAGTAAGCACCGCCAACACGGTGGGGATATTATCGCACCCAGATTGCATGGATGTGAAGGACTGCTCCAACCCACCCCAGCAGATGATTCCAAAATGCAGAGGAAAACGACTCACTTTGATTTCCATTCTAATCCATGAGTACTGCATTAAACCTCGATATACTTGACACGATGATCCGACTGTGATCAGAATGTTACAAGATTGATCAGAATTGAACCAGTAGGATATTCCACCAGATGATCCCAGAAGTAATGTCGACATTTGTGGACAGCAGTATGAGTGACTCCAGAACAAATTGATTCGAATACGGTAACACTTGGAATTCCTGAGTTTGCGTGCCAAACGGTGCATGTGGAATGTTAGAACAAACAAAAACCAACTACCTCATACAGAGTTACTACAAATCTCTGGATCCACTGGTAAGCACAGACGCATATCTGGAAATGCAGAAGAATTAATTCGGACTGCATGGTATCCCACTTTCTGAAGTACTCGACGCCTCGACGACATTATGTGTGTGTACTGAATTCATCCAGGTAGTGCTAGAAAACGCAGCCTTCAAAATTATGGGAGGGGTAGCGTAAAAGCAGGATCATAGATGAGTATCAAGCAATGATGCGGAGAAAATAATGTTCCAGAGTGGTATATGAAATCATGCTTTGAAGATTAAGTACATGTCTCGAAAGTTCATGCGTGCAGCCTCATGTATTAATGTAGCTTTACGTGTAGCGTGGTTTTAAAGTTCATAAACCTTTATATATATTATTGTGCTTATCAGTTCGTGCACAAGACTTTTGATATTAAAAGGACAATACAAGCAAAAGATGATCAAAGAATGAAGGAAATTGAGATAAAGGCAATGATGCAAGTACTCAAAGAAGTAAACTTATTAACGGTACTGATCTAGCTAATGAAATGTAGAACGTGGTTTATAGCTCAAAAATGGTAGATATTGAAAAACTCGGGACTGTCGCATCAGTGATTGAAGGAGATAGTTTAATTGCTCCATTTAGATCAATTTCCGCTGATTAGGGCGAACGCAGTGAATAAAATAAATAGTTGTAGCAAGACGAGAACGACCATTTATTTCAAAAAGATCGAGCAACACGTGGAAAGTTTCTCAAACCTTTAACTGATTTACATGACGAAAATCAGTTATTAGATGACGCTACATGACAAAATCAATTATCTTTATTTGAGCCTAATTAGAAAGTTGTGTCAGACGACTTCTCGGTCGCTCATACAATGGTTTTTCAATTTGGTAAGTACCACCTCGTAGCTAGCCTCTCGTAAGTTGTCACCTCGAGCATCTAATTCTACGTTGTCGTGACAGAGGAATAGATTTCAATTCTTGAATCGCCTCACATTTGCTTGTTTGGACCCCTACGAACAATATCACCTTTAGGCATATATCTACTAGAATGGATAATTTCTTTCTTTTTCAAACACCCACTAAACCCAAACATCTGAAAGTGGTTGTTCCATTTTCTAGTACTTATAATAATCTTATCTCGTTTTAAAATGTTTATCATCATAACTGTGCAAATCTAGTAAACAAATGATTGAATGATGTTGTTTCTTTATCGTTATTTGTTCGAATATTACATCATAATAAGGTAGTATAATATTTTGCCATCATCCATTCATTTTGTGGTAAGTTTTTCGATGGATATTGTTAACATAAAGGTATTCCAAATTCATCGTATCTTTGAATAATTGAGTGTGGACGTTTTAGAAGTCAGGCTCTGAACGTTAACATCAACAACATATCCAGGACACAGATGTAGAAACTTTTGTAAATGGAAAGTCTTTTACTAATAAATCACATGTACACCTGCAGTGAATTCTTCTTGCTTGAAGATCTCATTCGGTTTTGAATTAATCACAGGTATTTCAATGCTCTGAACTGGAAATTGAAATGATAATGGGAGAACTAGGTGTGTGTGCGTAATCGATGTACGTTCATAAAATCCTCTCATTTTCTAATGTAGTATAAGTCTTAAACATAATAGAAAGTTTCTGTTGAACAGATAGTGTATTTAGTAGCAATGCTGTCAGAAGGAGTGAATGCGATGAATCAACGTGAAAATTGATGAAATGCATAATTATTTAAATGAATTTACTCTCAGAAGTATTAGCTCGTGCATCAGATTTCAGAGAAAAGAATAAAATACACGCCCTATATACGTATTATCCATATATAGAATTTCAACAAAATTTTTATTATCGTATCGCAGGATGAAATGATACAGTAGAATATGTGGACGATAATGGTAATGTTATTTCTGAAGATGAATTAGGAATACAAACAACGGAAATTTCAATGACTTATGGTGAAATGGTTGATATCGTATTGAAAATCAATTATTAGAATTTCGAAAATATTGGCCCAAAAGCAAGTTAAAACAAGTTCATTTATTTTATAATTATTGTCTATAAAAAGCACATTTTATAAAAGTAGAATTATATTTTCATATTGACAGTTATTAGTATCATGTTGCATAATAACTTTTGTACCGTTCTAGTAGCTCAGCATGATAGAGCATTCGCCTTCTAAGTCGAACGGTCGTCTGAACTCTCCTAGAAGTCTGTTAAGAATGAGAACGTTGTTTAATCCGTTCTCTATAAAATTAGAAGAGTTTGAGCACGCCTAAACTCGTTTCTCATAAAAATGTGTTATAATAGCAACAACAGTGTCACTCTTCGACAAACGAGGACAATGAATGAGGATTGCCAGTTGTTGGATATATCATTCGCGGAAAGTTTGGTTCTGTTGATGGACCAGAGTTCGATTCGTCATATTCATGGCAAGGATGTCGTATGAGATGTGAATTTTGCCATAACCGGCTACTTGACATGGTGAGGACGACAGACACAAGTCAAGAATTATTAGAAGAAGCTTTATGTTATCGTGCTTTTGTAAAAAGGTGGCGTAACAGTAAGTGGGGGAACCCTTTACTACAAGTTGATTTTTAATTGATTTCTTCAAACGTCGCAAAAGCAATGAATTCATACCACATTAGATAGTTGTGGAATGCCATTTATCAGTATGATGAACCATCTCTGTCAAAACGGAGGAATTATTAGAATATACAGATTTAATTTTATTAGATATTAAAACATATTGATGAGATGAACAACATATTAAACAGCTTTGGACCACATAAAAGATATGTAAGCAATTAGCGGCGAATATTTACTCAGAAAAAGGTCAACTGGTTTGGATCTCGCCGCTACCAGTTCCTGAACGTTCAGATTATGATGATACACAAAGATTAAGTGATTTTGGTAGCAGGGTTGAAAATGTAATAAAATTCGAAGTTTTCACCATATCATCGTCTATAGGTGTTTATAAATGGAAAATTTAGGATCTACATGTACAACAGAAACATATTGAAACCACCAACAAAAGAACGTGTTGCAAATGCAAACCGTAGCTTTAAGAACACAAGAATACAAAAGGGTATTTAGAAGCTTTAGTTTGGTTTTCAAAACATCGTGGTAAATAGTCATTATAAATTTATAAAAGTGAGGATTGAAAAGATGAGTAAATTATTAGTCTCAGACACCAAAATCCAGATACAGATGCTATCACATCAGTACTTCGCATGCTCATAGATGTACAAACACTAGGGTGAAGAGGCAGAGTTAGCAGCTGTACTAGAGAAAACCTAATGAAGAAACCCCATGCGCATTAAATTATTTTAATCGAACAGTCTCACGTGTTGTATTCTTCAGTTAGTAGAAGATACAGATCGTAGCAGTACCAGTGTGATCACAATGAAGTTCAACAAACGCGTTTGGATGTTGAAAGTTGCTAGCAATAATATGTTGTTGATCACCACCGAAATTGCGAATTTTCAAACCGCAAACTTCTATTCTAATCGCTGTAGAACCAGTAGGATGTACAAATACGATTTTATTTAAATGGTATAAAGAATATGGAACGAAATCCAAAAGAAATGCAGGATTAATGGTTCTGCAGCAATTGTTTTCGATACATTATTATTTAAATCACCAACATGTACACAACAAGATACTCGAAGCGCAACCGAATTAGCTCGTATTGCTGAAATTGATGTAAATTTCTATGGATTAGAAATGTTAAGTAGCAGGTACAAATTTATCTACTAAATCTGAAGCTGAGTTAATTGATTTAGATGCAAAATCATTCAATGGGTTCATACAATATGCGTATTGCCCAAGTGAATGTTGTAGATGAACGAATTATTAGCTCGTAGAGAAGCATTAGAATTTAGTATAGAAAGAAGCAAACGCAACTCATGGCTATGATACATTCTTATTAGTTGTAACAAATATTTTTAACAAGTGTTTCTACTGGATTAGTTGTCGGAGAAGCATTGATACTGTTGCAAAAAGCATTTAACACAGAATATGAAATGGCCTGTTGATTTTTACCGGGTGTCGTATCTCGTAAAAACAAGTGGTACCACCTTTAACAGTTGCATTCGAAAACTAGAATGAATGATATGTTGAATCCGAACTATTGATGACTACAAAATCTGATATCATGTTCGACTATTTTATTTTTCAAATAGAAACAATAAAGGATGAAGTGCAGTGAAAATTATTTGAGTATTTAAAAATGTATTGCCTTCTGGTTCAAAAAGAATGGGATATAGCCCAGTAACATTATTTGTAGAAAATCTCAGCATGAAAAAGTTTTATACACAAGTTCTTGGTTTAACCATTTACAGGACTTTGAAACGGAAGTTTTGTTAGATTACCTCAAGGAGTATTCCCAATGATTCGTCTGATGACTGCTGAAAAATACTGGTACACGCAAGACTAATTTGACATATTATTTAGAGTTTTGAAATTCAAAAACAATTATTGAGATTTGAGTAATCATTTTTATTAGAAGAACAAATGATTAGTGGCAACTTGTGATGATGGTTATAGTGAAGGATTTTATATATGGATCCCGAGCAGAATCAGTTTGAAATTTTCACTGTGTGAAAAAGATTTATTATTAGAAGATGTAAATCATGAATGCAATATTTAGAAGGTAACGAAGTGACGATTCCTATCCAAAGATTTTTATTCAATTAGGAGATACGGGAGTCCATGGCTTACCAGCAAAAACACGATTAAATCAGTACTTATATTGTAGTATGATATTCAAAAACATCGATTTTTAACAGAATTTTCAATTTAAAACAACTTATGATTATGTTGCAGAGCGTATTAATTTTCAACAAATGAACATTATTATTCTATTGCAGTTAATGAGTGGCAGGCAATTGATGCTAGTCACATATAATGTATGGAGTAAGAGAAATTATGTTTTTGTCCCAGAAATCAAAATGTAATAGAAGCGATTGTGGGAACGTTTAGAAGAGATTGAATGGCATATTTTGATACAAGAATCTGGAATTAAAAAGTATTAACGCTCGATCATATTCGTTATCATTTTTAAAGTGAGAACGATTATATTTATTAAACCCGCAATGTATCGTAAATATCGTAAAAGATCCTCAAAGTCTGTCATTTAGTAAGTTTAGCTAACTATTATTTTGTCTGGTTTTTACAAGCATTTACTCTAAAAGTATTTATTCAACCTTCAAATTTACTTTTCTAGTGGATTTTAGGGGTTCTATTTTTAATTCATCAATTGCTGAATTATTTTGTTGGATATTTCAATTTTCTTTAATAGATGTTAGCATTAAATATTCCTGTAGCTTATTATTTGTATCGAGGAATTAGTCCAAGATTTACATTTTATTCAATACCAGCATGGTAGTTTTTCTATTCGAGTATTAAATTTCGAACCGATCTTTGATGATGTTTTTATTAAATGTAATTTTTGGTGGGTATTAAACGGAATTTATATTTCGATTGCATTAAAAGGAAATGCTCCAACAGGAGGAACTGACTTTGTTGCATGTGTACTTCTCAAATAGAAATGAAACAATTATCAAGAAGTATTTTTCTTTAATACATTATTATTATTAATATTTGGTGTTATTTTTGGGTTGGAAATATTGGTATTCTATTATTTTCCAATTATTTCTACAAAAGTTATTAGTATATCAACGTTATCATCGTGTAATCTCACAAATTACAGATACGGTGAGGAAGTGATGCAAGCTTATTTATATTCGCCATGGTATTTCTTGTAGAAGCCATTGGTGGTTTTAGTCTGCAAAAGATGTATTTATTACATGTCTGTCTTCACGAATTGATTGATGCGATTTCGTTTTAAAAAGAGGTAGATCAGAGTTATCATTAATCAATTTGTACCAGAAAACTTATGGAAGATTCCACCGGATCCAGAGTAAGAGAAAGGAGAGTTTATGAAAACAGATGAATCAAGAAACGCTCACGTCAATACTAATGGTAACCATTGTCTGTTTATTTTTCGTTTACGATTAATGCAGTTATAATTCGAATCAGTTCGGGGAGTGTGGGGTAACGGGATTACTTTTGTTACTATATTACATTGGTATAATCTAGGACTTCTAACTTAGTCATATAAGTGTTTTACTATTAATAGGCTATCAATTTACTAGAGAGTAAGAACGATGTTTTATACTACTTTATGCGGTTATTTTGACGTCCGCATTTAGATATCACTTAGAGGATCATACCACCTGTTCCGCACCAAATTATATTAAAGTGCTGGTTGGTGGCGGAGAGTTGTTGGTAGCAGTTAGGTGTTGTGATGGCTAGGAAATGGAAACGACTGCTGACTCGATATTATTTGCTGAGGATAGCATATTTAGGATGGAATGTATCAGTCTCATTATTACACATTATTAGATATTTTGGTTGCAAGTCCATTAACCATCGTGCTGCATGTGCAGGTCAGTCACGTTAATTTATTTTGTTTACAGCAAGCAGAATGATTAACCTTTGTTTTAGAAGGATTTAACTCTATCATCATGATTATCTCTAAAAATACGAAGAGATTGGTGCTTCAACTCAAGATTGGCCGTGCAACAATTCTTGACGGACATGGCTTTATTCTCGATGAAGAAAAGAAAGCATTATTTGTAGCGGTTAACCGTCTCACAAGTGATGACCCACATATGTACCTATTCACGATGTGGATCCTCGAGCTTTTCATCATTATTACGAAGTAACACATGTCATTGGTGACGATCACTTATCAATCTAAATCAAGATACACCTCCATTTTGGAGGTGTATGAAAATCTTGGACTATAACCCCACGTCATACTTTATACTGTAATTGTTAGAGGAATAAAGATGCATTTCAATAAACAAGTGAGTGAACTTAGTGGTGCTTTCTGCGCGCACTCACATCATTATGACAATATAGGTTTACTTTTCGCCACAAAAAGATGAAAATGGATAACATATTATAGTGAGGAGACTTATCTATCTACAAACGATTCTTTTATTATAAATATTTAGGATTTTCTCACAACGAAATTCAGATCACTTTTGAAACAGAAGGAAGAGGACTTATTACACCACAGCAATTAATGTATGCAAAATGAAAAAGGAAAACTTCTAACATTAATTGATACATTGAAAAGACAATTCTGTCTACAGAAAGGAAAATTAGGATGTCATCAGAAGAAAAATTTTAAGGTTTTAGTGTTTCAGATAATATATATAAAAATGAAGCCATAAAAGAATATGGTGAAGAAGTGATTAACGAAGCTGAAGAAAAGCAAAAAGGAAAAGAGGACATTGTAGTGAAAGATTAATCGAATTTTCTTTGCTTATGCAGATAATATCAAAAAGGAATTCCAGCAACTGATGAAGTAAACGTAACTCTGCAAAAGAATTACATCAGCATATGTGCAATATGCATTTGATTGTTCGATTGATGTATCATTGGGCCAGATATGCACATAATGAAGAATTAGAACTAATTTAGATAACTAGTGGAAAAGGTGTTGACAGTATGCCTGTGACGCCATTCAACAATATATATAGCACAAGTGAGAGGATATTGAAAACTGAGTCGTTATTGGCTCCAGTCAGTTAAATAGATTGATAGGTCCGTAATTCAGCTTCAAATCAACTGCTTCAGATGAAGTGACTTCACCATCCGTTTGCATGAGAATGGGTTGTTGTATTTTGCACAAGCTTTAGTAGCAGTCTGTTTCATTAAGTCACTGGAAATCGTTCAAAATAAGTTGTTTTATTCCATAAAATAAACGGACATGCTTTTAAGAATGACTTTAGTAGTCACATCTCTAGCAACAACTACTCAAAATGATGCGAATTTATGTTTTGCAGTGGGTACAAATTGAATACCACCACCAAAATAAGAATGATTAAAAGCTCCTACTAATAAATTTCTTATCAGCTATTTGAATCGGTTCATCATTAATCGAATAGTGGCTCGAAATTCTTGGTGTTTTTAAAGGCATCAATTATAGGAGTTAAATAAGATAATTATTTAAACCAAATCGTATGATTTTACTTGGATATTCAGTTGACAAATCGCAGCGTCAATTCCGAATCCTAGTGAATTAATTGCACCCTATGACTCAATTTTTCATGATATGAAATGATTTCAAGATTCTTAATGGTTTCATTATAAAAGATGTTTGATAAAGTTGAATATCATATGTTAATGTCATTTCTCTTGCGCAAAAATCATTTCCTGTTCCTGCTGGTAAAGTAAGCTACTGGAATATCTTGATTGAATTGAATCAATGCAGAAATAGCTCATTCAACGTACACTATCTCCACCAATTATGATGATTTTTATGTTCTGATGTTAAGTTTTGAATGATACGTGAATAATTTCAATCATTTCTCCAGCATATTGTAAGTTAAATAAGTTGAAAATGTAATATTATAAACAATAATTGACTAAGCAGTCGAATTGTCTATTTCTCCACCGGAATACATGGATTTGCGATATAATAATTAAATGCATATGTGTCTTCCTTTTACCGCACAATGTATTATAACAAATCAAGCTGATAAAATGGTAGAAGTGTTAAGATTGTTTTAGAACAAGATTGAGGTGATATAGATGTTCAATACCTTTTGGACGCAGTTTCTAATCCAACATGGAAAACATTAACGAATGAAATGAGTAGCTGTCATACAAAATACTCTCAGATCATTTGTGTTGATCCATAGCACAGGTTATGCAGCTCACTCGTCAGTTATCAATTTGGAGGTATTAAACCGCTACACTTTGAAATAGTTGATTGATGGTGTAGAGACGTCTTCACTACGCAGTCAAAAGAAATGTATTTTAGGATGACAGTGGTTTATATCAGGTTTACTGCAGCTCTGACTGCAGTGAAGAAAAGACAAGAATCAAAGACATGAGTCAAAAGATATTGCAATCAACAATTGAGCAAGTTCACTTTAATGGAAGTGTTGACATGGATCAAGATCATGTCTACTTAACTACTGAATATACCGATGAAAAATTAATGTCAATGATCACCTCGTTTAAGAGAAGTTGATATTCCTGCTTTATTATTGTTGAGAAAAGCCACCGCTGCAGAAATAAAATTTATTGGGCATTATCATGTCATTTCAGCACAATTATCAATAGCAGCGAATCAAACAGAGGAAATCATTCAAAATATTCGACCATACTGCCACGGGACAGGCGCGACTCATAAGAGAGTATCCCATTGTAGCAGTTGTTGAAAATGTCTACTGTTTATTCAACAAAATCAACTGAACTTGATTTGGTTTGATTGTTACATAGATGATGCTGTGTCTTTCGTAGAGTTGAAAAAGCAAAAGAGATATAGAGCGCCGCGGTTTTGGATTGTTAACGGCATGAATGGGAATATCGTTGTGGTAGCAAGTTGTCGTTTATCGTTTGCAAATGGGGAACTCAGTTGAAACGTCACATTCCATAAAAATATTTTTAGGATATGTCGATTGATGCAGAATTTGGTCCAATTGATGATGAGTATTATACGAAAGGTGGCTAGTTGAGGAGACTCATAGCACCGATTATTAATTTATTGCCTTTATCTGTGGCTATCGTGAGAGGGATTGAGATAGAGAAAGGACATGACATGTCGGTGTAAGAAGAGTAATTGTATCGATCCAAATGGATAGATTTTTTAATAGAAATTTTGAGGAAGCTAGACGCAAGCAAACCTGATTTACTATTGAAGCAAAATCTGTTTGGTCTCGACTTTTCTGCAATATGCCGCTTAGCTTGCGTTATTTTAGCTACTAAATTTCTATTCTTTATCAAAAAGTCAAAAAGTCAAAGAAAATGTTTGACCTTATTGACTAATGACAGAGCATTATAAACATCACAATTGATACTAGAAATGGAAGTAAAGAATGGGAAGCAAGAGGTTGATGAAAAATGACAACGATGATGCAACAATCACTGCCCAGCGCGCAAATTAAAATGCAAATAATGGAAGAAATCGATGTCTCACATTTGTAAGTACTAAACGCCAAAATCACTTTGTGAGAACTATATGATATCCATGTTCCAATTTCAGAATTAGAAAAATCAGGATGAAAGATTGATCAATTACCAGTCGTAGAAGCCAAGTCCACAGTGAAAGCTTAAGTCAATCTTCAACACTATTAACGAAAGCAGATGAATTAGGACAACAACTTCCAAGATGAATATTAGCTATCAAGTGATTGCACTATTTAATGGAAACGAATCATCCGTTGATTAAAATTTTAGTGAAACATCAAGCAACCAAACAAATATTACAAGAAGAATTGAAAATTGAGAGGAGAAGTCGTGTGACTAGTCAAAATCAAGAAAATCAATATGAAGACAAAACACAAAATTTAAATGAAGCCAAATCTAGAAACAGATCCATTTGTCAGATGAAATTTAATGTATTTTTTTTTAATTAGAAAAACAAAAATAATCTCATTAATTAAACATAAGTGTCTGCACAAAGAATTGTGCAAAGATGTCTTTGAAAATTTAAAAGATAAAGTCACTGATATAGGAGTTAATTAAGAAAATCAAATTTTAGATGAATAGATACAAAACTAAATCATTTTATTTATTGATGAGATTCATACAATTGTTGAGCAGTAAACATGAAGGTTCAATGATGCTGGTATCACAAAACGCACATGTGGAGAATTACACTGGCTGGAGGCCTAATAATATCGAAAGAAGGAGGAAAGGAAAATGAAAGATTGTCGAAAAGTATTAGTTCATGAACCAACCAGAAGATACAATTTTATTTTATGATTGCAACGTTTGAATTCACCATATAGTATATTCATGATAATGCTTTAGCAGCAAAACTTTATCAAACGTTGCACATGATCACATTTACTGATAAAGTTACTGATTGAATGATGAGCAAATGACACGTAGGAAATGAATTCAATGCCACACTGACACAACACTGTTAATTAACAGAAATTGTTAACAAGTATTAAAAATGGAAAACAAAGTAAAATGCCACCTTCAATACATCACAAGATTATAACTCAAATGAAGGAATAAAGATCGTGAGATAAACGTGAAGAAATTGATCGCCAAAACATCAGAATAGCTAGTTTATTATACCCAGAAAGCTGCTGAACTTCACCATCATTCAAATGGGAAAAAGAAATTAAGAAATTAGAGTCAGCAACTGTCAAGAAGATAATCGATTAGTGTGCAAGAAGCTGTAACAGAGGAAGAAATCAAATGCCGGTGGACGATTAACAGGTATTCCAGTAACCAAATGGTGAAGAGCAGAGAAAATCCTTCAATTAGAAGATACGTTACATGAACGTTAATGAACGGTTGCCCAAAAAGTGGCAGATGCAGCCTTACGTTCTCAGCAGGATTGTAAAATCCAAATAGACCACCAGCTTATAGGACCAACTGGTGGCAAACAGAATTAGCGAAAACATTGGCAGAAAAACTTATTTGACAATGGCACCATGGGCGGTCGAACTGATGAGATAGCCAGTGAAATCAGAGTCGTTTAGTCGAGCACCTGGATATGCCGCCGCATGGTGGTCAATTAACAGAAGCTGTTCGTCGTAATCCATATACGATTGTATTATTAGATGAAATTGAAAAAGCACATCCAGATGTTCTAATATCCTATTGTCATAAAGTATTAGATGTGATGGTCGCCCAATAGATTCAGTATGGAATGTTTGACTTTAAAAATATGCCTTGACAGCATGCTAGCTATTATCTCAATTCATTAAAATTAAGGGAAACAACTATTAAACGAGATGTGCTAGAAGGTGCCCAGCAAGTATCAAACCCAGAATTTTAAAACCGTATTGATGAAAGGTCTCTTCACCATTATCACAGATCAGAGCCATAGCACCATAAGATGTTATGATTTTAAACCTTGTTTATGAGTTATATTCTAATTAGTACATGAATTGAAAGATTGATTTCTGGAAATGCTGAGAATCCCACGAGGAATGTCCATCCAAATAAACACACAAAAGAATTAATCTGTTCAAGTATTTTACTATGAAATACCAAAATGTAATGTAGCAGACCACGTTACGTTTCATGTAGTAGAGAATTAATTAAGTGAAAACTGCAAAGATGTTATGGTTCATGGCTAAACTTTGAGCCTAGGTCTCATAAAAGTTCGTGTACCATAAGCCACTACAATTCCCAGATCATAGCCACTTACTTAGGAAAAGTTTTCATTTTAATTAAAACCCAATAAATATAATCTTTCAGTAATTTATTCAGGCTTTACGTTTACGTACACCCCAGGAATTATAGTCGGTACGAATGGCACCATTATATAGTTTACGTTTCAGCGGCCGTCGTAGTCGTTCTTCCAAACTTAAATCACTCGTTAAAAATATACTTACCCAAGTTTCAATGGTTCAGCTCATCCATTTGACGCAAACATTTTGAGCTTGTTCTTCAGACAATAAACGATCCCCATGGTGGATTAGGCGACTAATAACTATTTTCTTTCTGTACGAAATCTTTTTTAACGGTACGGCTTAAATTACGTTACACTTTAATTGCATTTTGTTTTGCAATCTCAATCAGGAACCATCAATATCAGCTCTCCAAGAGTCTAACGTTACATCTGTAATATCTCTTTTTCTTGTTTGGACGAACAAAGTCAAATGCTTTTTTGGATCAAAGAATCCATTTTTCAGCGTAAAATGAACGGTTTAATCCCGGAGCGATATTTAATCCAATTAAAGCAGTTTGAATGGGTACCTGAACCACAACATGGATCGTAAAATGGTTTATTCAAACCACCCGTTAACACAACAAGAGCAGCCATATTTTCTTTAATGGTGTTACCTTTTCTGCAATGGTAGCCACGTTTAAACAAGCTTAACCACTTAGGTCAATAGAGCACACACCCTAGATAGAAACTTCTGATAGATAGAGTGCTCCTGCTTCTGGTAAATGGCGAGTAAGCTGCACTTAGACGATTACCGTTTTTTTTACGAGATAGATTGGCAGTTTGTACACCATATGTGTTGACGGTCAGATTTTCCTGATACGGGAATTCTGCATCAACTGGCACTGTCTCAAGGAGCGCTCTTTTGTCTGTTCAAACAACGAATCAAATGTTTTAGCTGCAAATTCACCCAAAACTATTTTAATCCGATCTGCGGTGCATAAATGTTTGTTTTCGCAATATCACAATCATTTCCAGTAAAATAAGCTTTTTCCATTTTCTACTTGGCAATCATAACCAAGAGTTCTTAATCCAACAAGAGCTTCAATGCCAGCCGCAGCAGTGGCGAATAACACCATGGTTGTCATACTAATTTCTCATAAATGACAGTTATACCGAGACTCTGCAACAACCTGAATGCAAACTTATAAGCTATAAGTTCTGTTCCATCACAGCAGGTTCTAATTGATTTCAGTAATCATGCTGCTCCACACAATGCAGCTCTCTTTTCGTTCTATTTCCTAACAAAGAGTGCCCCTACCATAAGTTTGGCTGTCGCTCGAGGCTTTACTGCGTTCGTCGATTTGCGTCTCAGAAACAAGCCGTCACTGTGGCACTTTCAAGACACTGAGAAGGAAATTTCCTAGCCATCTGCCGTCAACTAATCGTTGCCTTAGCTATGGTTTGCCAATGCACGAACACTACAGACATCTCAGAGACTGTGCGAGCATGGACTTTCCTCAGCAGTGAATACACCATCAGCGATTACTCAAAGTTTACAAGTATAATTAATCTTGATCAGCGACAATGACACGAGTTTTGTCTAAATCAAGGTCTTCGTCATCTCTCTCAATTTTCATCAAACATGTCTCTCAAATTGGCTAAACGTTTTAAAATATCAAAGCTTTGTAAACTCCAGCAGAAGGAAAGCTAGCTGAGCGAGTTCCTTTTGTGACAGTTGCGTTGTTTAGATAATTCATCCACTTTATTATTTAATAAACGTTCATTTTCATACTTTGTAGCTAATTTCTTTTGAATGTATCATACTCAATGAATACCAACTAAAATGCACTACTTCTTCAATGTCAAATCCTCTAAAATGAGCAAGGTTTAAAATTGCTTTATTTAAAAATATCTTTGTTGATACGTTCTGCTATGGTCTACCATTCTTTAATATCTATAATCAATTATCTTTTGTTGGCGTTGCTGCAACGGATGCAAAATGTCTTTTGCAAGCAGTGAAAAATCTATTGTTTTTCTCTATCTTCAATATCATACTAATCGGGTACCATTACAAATATGTCAGCATTATATTTTTAGGTAATTTTTATTTTCTTTGTTATAACATCTTTTGAACAATGATAAACGTTAAAGTGAGAGTCAATGGATGGATTGGTTAGCAGCTACAGGTAACTCACACAGAGAGTAGAGGCAGTCAAGTGAAATTTGCGGAAATTGGAGCAAAAGGAGTTTCTGATTGAAGATCCTCTCGATCATGATCAAATTAAATCAAGAACAATTAGAATGGCTTTACTAGAAAGAAAGTCTGATATGAAATAGATGAAGTTTCGTCAAAGCTATTTCCAACCAAATCAATGGAATGATGAAATGACTGGAGATAGTTACGAATAGAGTTCAAGAACTCAAAAATCTTTGGATTAACAATTGAAAAGGGATTGTTACTTACAAACAGTAGGAGAAGCAGATTGGGCAGTCGGAAACATATTACTCAGTTCAGTAACAAGACATTTAACAGTTGTCTCAAGCTGGTTAGAATATCAAAACAACAAGCAGATGAACCTCACTCGATTAGATCCAGGCTAGCATTCGAAACAGGAACACATCCAACGACCAATCATCATCGGCAGCTGGGAACAATATGTTCGTGGTGGAGAGAGTGTACTAGATGTTGGGACAGGATTCGCGTATTAAGATCAGCTAAACTGTTAGGCACAAGTGATGCAACAGCTGGATATTGATCAGATGCATAACAAGAGTTTCTAAAAGAAAATATTTCTTTAACCAGAAGGTTGGAGAAATGTTAGGTATATGAAAAATAATTTATACAAGGAATTCATCAACCTTCACTGGTTCATTGAGCAAATATTATTTTAGCTGCAAATTTATTAATGATGCCAGTGGATTAACAATTTAAAAGACAATGGTGTTTTAATTTAACAGAATTATCAATCAAGCAGAGGAAGCACGTTCTGCATATGAAAAATGATAGGACGATTTAAAACAACAACCTCGCAATCGGGTGAATGGAATACATCGTTATGACAAAAGGAAAGACTAGTGGAAAAGGATGCAACGTTATTTTAGTTAATCAAGTCATTCAACTGCTGAGAAAGATCGACTAAAAGAGATGAGCATATCATAAAAGATGCAAGGAATGTTGAGAATGTTAGAATCTAGAGATGAAAAGAACAATTGCATATCGCAAAAATTATACAACTATCACCATTTGAATTAACAGAGAAAAGCAGAAAGAACAACAGGTGGACTACCGATTGATGTTACGATTTTGTAGGACCTCAAAAGGAGATAAACTAGACATGACTGTCTCATAACTGAACTAGGGTTCATACAATTGTTCCAGTAGGAAACGACAGTGAGATCGTGAAATGGATGTTGATAACTCAAAAGAAAATTGGAGATTACATTGCTCAAGAAGGTAGCACAACCCCATCGACTACATGTTCCAAAAGTATCAGACTTTAACGTCATCAGCAGAGTTGTCTTAGCTAAGCAATCGACAGTATTAGCTGCAGTTTGAAGCGCAAGGAGATAGTAGCGGTATTGTTCAAACTGACTGTCACAAAAAGGAGATCTGACTGCCTATTTATGGTCCAGAAGGTGGATTTCGACTCTACAAGAAACGCGAGTATTTCGAAATAGCTATAGCTACATCTTGCGCCTTAGGTCCAAGAATTTTAAGAGCTGAAACAGCACCTAGCGTGCACTCACTCGCAGTGTCCTATCATTTCGAGCTTTAAAAGTTGTTGAAATAGCTGATTTGGAAGGCCAAGAAAGAGATATAGGATAAGACATGCAAAGTCAGAAAGTTATAACAACTAACAGTTTAATACTGATTAGGCTGTAATGAATTAAGGGAAAACGTATATGTCATATTATACGGCTGCAGATGTGATTTACCTGTCGAAGATAGGCGCGCGAGTTCAAAGAGATTCAGTTCATTGAGCCCTTGAAGGAGTACGTCTACCAAAGCTCAAGTAAGAGACCGGCACCAGTACATATTGCACCCAATCTCAAGTAGCTGGAATTTTAGCAGAATTGCGATTGTAGATCTCAGAGGCAATTGCAACTGGATGCACGATGCTGTTGGAAGATAACAGGATTTACCGATTGAGGATATCGAATATGTATATGGCAAAGATAAAGCTGGGTATCTTTAGCAGATGGTGCTAATAAAACTAGGACATAGAAATCGCGATGTTGACAGCAAGAAAATCATCAAAATGTTATTAGTAATGGCGAATGACGAAGAGTTATTATGGCAAAGTCCAGCTGACCGTTTACATACTTAAGAACTCAAAATTCCATAAACCAGAAAACAACGCATGATTGCGAATGAACATTAGATCGATGCACCTGTTAGCACATCGACGAGGAGGAATAAAATATGAGGAATTAGAAGTTGATACATCATTAAGATATCTCAAACCTGCAAATGATCATATTATTATCGTATTGTTCAATTAATGGATCTAAAACGTGATGAACGTGGAAGCATACATCCATGAAACAGTGGTGAATATCGAAGAAGCTACAAAAAGAATTAGAAATCGAAGCTTGAAATATATGGCATCACATATTATTCAATTTATCGAAAACGAAAGATAAAAAGAAAGATTTAATGAAATCGGTATGATCATGAAAGGATCTCGTGTTTTAGTTGAATCGCATTCAGATTACATGCAGTTGTTGCAATCCATACAAAATGGAACCAATGCACGCTCGCTGTCAAAAGATTATATTGCAATGCTGAAGGCAAATATGTATCAACCATTCATGATCGACAGTTATTGGACCAGTGTAGAAACTCAGAAATTCAAATTGTACATTTGAAATGCATGCTGCTGCAGAATACGTGAGCAGTCGTTGCTCACTCGCGTATAAAGAAGGAAATACTCAAAAAGTATCGGGTTGATCCACCTCAAAAACAATTAGATTATTAAGATTTAATTGAATTACACGATGATGCAAAAGATGCGAATGACTCCATGAGATAGTGTGACGAAGACATTTGTAGACAAGTGTACGTCTACTCCAAAAGGAGATGTTTCTGAATTCACTTCATTAGGTTCATAGGCCGTTAGATTTTACCACATTCATACGGAAGTTGGACAAAACACAGTAAAAGGGTCACACAAAATTGACATTAAATTATCAGTTAAAAACAGAGAGATATTGTAGAAGTAATAACTTCAAGCTAATCTCATTTGGTCCATCAAGAGACTGGATTAATTTAGTCTTTACGACTCGTGCGAAAAATAAAATCACGATTCTTTAAATTACAAAATCAGAAGAAAGTATTCATCAGGACGTGAATTGCTAGAAAACAAATTGTTGATTTAGAATTTTCTAAAAGACTTTTTATCAAAACACATAATTAAAAGAAATTGCTGAAGGATTTAATTTTGCAAATGAGGATGGATTTGTTTGGCAGCGATTGGTTTTTGAGAGAAGCTTTGTTCAAACAGTTGCCAATCGTTTCACTGACAAAGCTCGTCGAGAAATTGAAAAGCATGCAAGAAGAAGCTGTAACAAACGACTCAGAAAATTCAACGAAAAGATATCTAGATGACTAGGCCATAAGCGAAAATGGCGTCATTATTGAAGGGTTAATAACTTATTAACTATCGTCAGTCGTTGTTGTAATCCAGTACCGCGATGAAATTGCTACTATATTATCAAAGGCGTGGCATTTGTCCATCAAAGGACTGTCCGAATGTTACAGTTCAACAAGATCAACAAAACGCCCAATTGATGCGGATTGGGAAGATAGGTAATTCTAAGCAAATCAAATATGATGCGTAATTAGTTGTTGAAGGCATAATCGTAATGGTTTATTGAAACAGGTATTAAATGACAATAGCATTACGAAGTTCTTTAAATTCTGTAAATGGCAAAGTGGATTCTAGCAGATGGCTACAATTACGACACATATTGAATTCATAATACGGAAACAATTAGGAATTTATTGTGAAGAAAATTAATCAAAATTCTGATGCCGAGAGTGTTCGTCGTGCACTCTTAATCGAATACGAGAGAGGAAGAGTTATGAGAGTTGTTTGTACAGCGTGTTTCATGCGAGTGTTACTGTTGAGGGAAAGTCGCTGGAAAGATTCAACGTGGTTTTCTTTTTATTAGTGGGTGCAACGCATGATGATGCAATGGAAGATATGAATATCTTGTTCGTAAGATTGTTCAGATGAGAATTTTTGAAGATGAAGAGGGAAGCGAATCGCAGTATTCAAGATAGTTGGCGGTGAGATTTCATCGGTTTCGCAGTTTACCTTTATATGCGGATACGAAGAAGGAATCGTCCTCGTTTCAAAGGCTGCCCGGGACATGCGTTGCGATGACGATGTTTTGATCAGTTTGGCCGGGTTTGTTAAGAGACGCGATTTCTGTTGAGACGGCACAAGTTTGGTGCGGATATGAAAGTAGAGTTACCAAATGACGGACCAGCGACAATCCTAAGGATCTAAAGAATCACAGTTTAAGGTATTAGGTAAGAGAACAAAAAGATGTATATTAGTAGTGGCTTGACGCCAGCAGCTTTCGCGTTGCGAATTCATGGATATCGAGCCTAGGCTCGATTTTTCAGCAATAGAAGCCACCTGGCTTCTATTACGTGAGCTACCATTAAGTCTCTGTTCTCTTTTCTATACTTAGTAAGCGTCATGCAGGTGCGTTTAAAACTTATTGCTTTGACCCGCATGAGCTTAGCAGAGCGAATTTCATGTTTCACCTTGCTGCTACTACGGGAAGTCTTTCCACTTTTTCTATACTTTTTAGTGCGTCACCAACATATACGCTGGAAAGACTTTCAACATTGGCGTTGGTTTTCTAGGTCTCAAAGTGCGACTACCAAGACGTCGCAGCCAGCATTTCTGACGACGTATTCCTGATACAGAACCGATAACAAACGTTCTACTGCGTTTAGTCCTGTGGCGCCCATCATAATTAAATCAATTTGATAATCTTTTGGAACATTCTGGGAAATATAAACTTTCGCGAACCGCATTCTAAACAATCGATGTCATTAAAATCATGCTCTGGCATTGTCGATATTCTGAGCAATCATCATTTGGAATCTCTGCATTAAAATTTCCTTCAAAAACTAGTAGGAGTTTGGAGCACTCGTGTATCAATAATGTGAGCACGTCCTACTGAGCACGATTTCCTTTTTAGTCAAACCCTCAATTGCTCAAAGTCTAGCTATCATTAGACCCATCTACCGGAACTAAAATTTTTGAATATTCATGGAACATAACAATCACTCCTTTCATCTTTTATATACCCTTATTATACCACTAAGAAATAGTTTTAGAGGGTTTCTATAAAGATAAAATCCATTTATAAAGAAAACCACTCAAAGAGTGGCTCTAAAGTAAAAACCTTTATTGATAGATTTCCGTGATGCTGCTTGATGTATTTTGATAGTTTTGAACCGCATTCTCAAGCAGGTGGGCTTCTATGAGTTACTTCGTAACTTCCAAGTGCAATGGCTTGTTATCCATAACAACAATCTGAATCCCTAAAAAGCCATCACTGTTCGGGTCAACACTTTGCACACTGCGCACATCTCAGATTTCATTGTCACATAGTATCACTCCTGCTAGCATCAACACTATAATTGATAGCGTTTACTTATAATTGAATTGGAAGATTTTTGCCAGACAAGTCGAGCGATGATGTAATGATAAGGATAAAAAGAAAATTTAATAATTACAAAACATTTGAAAGCTAATCATTGAGATTATACCCATTGAACCCGATCTCGATAGTACCACAGGAAGGGAAATGAATGTACGATAGTAATGAAAGTTTCTAAATGATCGGTTTGCTTGATATAAAAAGATAATATTTTATGATGGATTTATATCAGAAATCAAAAATTAGTTTTCATTGCTTATGTACATAATGTTAGTGAATGGGCCTACCTTTGTCGGAAACGAAGGAGTCATGAAAATGGAGTTTGGAAGGATGTCATTTAATGGCACAATAGCGTTTACTGGGGGCGTATTTTATGAGCAGGATTTTGTATGTCGCATTAGAAGTGGCATTAACACCTGAGGGTATAACCTCATAGAATGAAATTTTATTTGGACTATGGATGATGCTGCTCTAATGATTGGGGTACCAAGTTGAAGAAGAAGGAAGTCTCGACCTCTGGAGAAATGTTAGTCAGTTTAGCAGAAATGTTAATCGGGTTCTCATACTCCGGAGTTGGAGTTTTAGTTTCTGGTTTTGTTCACAGGATTAGGAACTGAAGCAGGATGCAAAGATAGGCAGACATGACACTTTTTCTTACATCAGCTGCAATTGTACAGTTGTTTTTAGTTTTATTTATGAGTATCAAATTAGGATATGGCGCTTATTCTTTAGGATTTTTAGTTGCATTAATCGTTGTACGTTTTCATTTCTTGCTTTTGCTAGAGTTGTATCGGCATAGTGATGAAACTCCTATTAGAAAAGTAAAAGCTACAAGAGGAAATTAATCAATGAATGGAATCACTACTTTAGAAGGTGTCAGTGTTTTAAGCAAGGGAACACTAAAATTCTTCATCATCTTCACATTGCCAATTAGAAATGGGCGACTCATATTTACTAACTGGAGATACGGGGAGTGGAAGTCAAACTCTATTTCAATTTTTATCAGGAATTACAAACTGATGACTTTTGGAAGGTCAGTGCTACTTGTTAGGAGATATTTCTTCCATGACACCCAGTACAAAGAGCAACAATTGCCGGAACTGTATCTGAGCTTATCGTCAATTTTTACGACGAAAAATTTTACGGAGTGAATTAACGTTTACCTTTGAAAATTTAGGTATGATTTTGATCGAAGAACGAATTCATCATGTTACGGCTGATACAGTAACGCAAACATTTATTAGATCGTCCTTTGTCTCAATTGTCTGGTCGGGGACAGTCAACGTCTCTACAGCTGCCGTCTTATTAGCAATGGATGTCTCCATTTATTAGATAGATGAGCCATTTGCTAAAAGGACGAAAAAGTAGACGTTCCTTTAATGAAATTATTATTTGAGCTTCAGGAAAATTAGCTATTGTTAAAGATCATGATACGAATGGTTACAGAATGTAAGGTCGTGAAGTTACACATTCAGCAAGGTTGCCGCGGTGACAGTTCCGATCAGCACTGAATCGACGTCATTCAGTTGGTTCCATTAGAACAAGAAGGAGCTTTCGCAGACAAGTTTTTCACGTTTCAAAATGCTATAAAAGAAGGTCATGGTCGATTCCAGAGTTTCTCTTTAGAAAAGGGATCATTGACTTTAACAGGAGACAATGGTGTTGGAAAAATCAACTTTACTAAGAGCAATGCTCAATTGTCAAAAGTAAAGGCACTATATATGAGGGCAAAATTACTAAGAGAAACTGCTCCAAATTGTTAACATTGACTGTTCAAGAAGCGATGCATCACCCCATTTAATGCCAAGGGATTGAATTGAATTTTGCATGAAGAGATCGGTCATGCTCAAGAATGGCAAGAACGACACTCAAACCGAAACACCATTAGGTTCTAAACCAGATACAAGTCTAATGTATCTAAGTGGAGGAGACTAAAAAGCTGATTCAGCTAATCTGTATGTTAAGTTTGGACATTCCATGATTATTGGATGAACCTTTACTGGATTAGATAGTTGCCAATTAATGGGAGAATGGACAGCGGAACTAACAAACACATGATCAACAATACCATTAGTCGTTTCACATCTGATTAGCCATTAGAAGGTGTGAGACAACATCAGATTCAAATCAGGAGCAGACACAAAAGGGGAATTCAATATGAAAACAGTCTCAAAAGCTATCTCTCTCTACATACTGACGATTGCATTATCGTTTCTCTTTCAAATGTCTTGAATATGTATTAGGTGGTTGATTCTTTACCCACTTTGAAGAACCAGTGGGTGTCATTGAGCTCACCCATCAGTTCCATTATCCAGCGATTGGTAGTTGGCTGGTCGACCTCGTGTCTCAGCGAATTTCATTTAGAGCTAGCTGCTAGTGATGTGTTTACTAGAACATTTGCATCTGCTTTTATTAGGATTTTATTACATTTATGTGATTTGAAGAATTATTATTAGTCTGGAACAAAAAGGACTGCCGCCTCATTTCTGTTCATGGCTTATGAGTCATTATTCGGCGCTTTTCCATACATTCGAAGAGAAGTTGTTCAACAGCGAAGGACAGTGAGCCACCAAGACGTCAACCTCACATTTTGGTCAAGCTGTATTGTATCACGTCATGCAGCTTATCACTACGAGCAATATGAACAAGCAATGATTAGCCGATGATTTGATGAAAAGTACAAACGAACCATCGATTATTTGGAAAATGATTATAAAGTTTTAGGATTGGATGATTGTACATTTGTGGTAGGAAATGCGATTGATGGTTATGGAGGCAGGAAATGACATATACAGCAAAAGCAATGGAAGCCTTTAAACGCTATTGGCAAGGAAAGTGGAATATCCAATTTGTATCAGGCTTACAAGATGTGGGACATTGAGTGAACCGATATTTCGTTATTATTTATTACAAGATCAGCTATATATTAGAACATTTAGTAGAATTATACCAAATTATTTCTGATGCATCTGATGATCCCAGAAGTGAAAGAATTCAATGCGTAGAAATTCAAACATTTAGCACAGAACAATTACTCGAGAAGAATTTTTCAAGAATTAGATTGACGAAGAAGAAATCAAAATACACCGATTGTCACCAGCTTATAATTATGTATCACATTTATCATCGACAACTCAGCAGATGTAGTTGTAGCTTGTGCAGTAACGTTACCTGTCCGTGGTGTATCAAGCTATTGGGGAACAATTAATCAAACAAGGTTCTCTCATGACATGTACCAACGATGGATTATGCGACGCATGCGGGAGAAGACAGCAAAGAAGCGGTAGTTCAGTATGAATGTGGAAAGTTATCGAACGTCATATGAAGAAGCTACGGATGAAACAGAAGTATATGATAGAAAGCATTTCATCGTAGTCGCCACTTTGGAGTATCTATTTTAGAAATGCAACTACAAGAAACATGGAAATTAGGAAGGTAATAAGAAGGGTAGAAAAATAGAGAAATAAAATGCGTTTTTAGCAATGATGGTAGCGTTAGATGTGAGTATTATCCCTCATTAATGCGGAATTGAAGCTGAATGGCACCAATGTCTCAGTACGATTGATGCTATCTGCAGCAATGCTACGGGACCAAGTATATGGAGTTGCCATGGCATTTAACAGCGATTCTTCTGCCAATATCTTATTACAGCATTCCCTTTAGCGTTAACAGGCAGTATTTGAGCAAGTTATTAGCAGGGATTGGAGCTAAGAAATGACTAAAACATCTGTGGAGCGATTGGTGATCATATATGGAACAGGATTAATTGGTTCCTTATTATCTTATCCTGTAATGGCTTTGGTTTATCGAACTACAACTGGGCTATTCTGGTTTGTTTACACACCACGTGTGGAGGAGCAATGTCGGTTCAACGATTGCTTGAGTAGTTTTGGGGTAAAATTAAAAACGTATCAACTATTCAACGGATTCAAAAATCATTTGCACCATCAAGGAATGTCCATTATGCAAAATGTCGAGAAAAAGTATTTTCCATTACAACGACCTCTGATTCCACGCACTACCATGGATTACAAAGGAACTAGTGGCAATGCATGTATATATGTTGGGGCAAAACAATTATGGCTGAAGATGAACGAGAAATCGAATCGATATTCAAGTTTCATCTCAAAGCCGTGCTACTGAATATTGGACACTTCACAGATCAAAAGAAGCTTGCATCAAAGCAGCGGAACTAGCGAAAATACCTAATCAAAACCACTTGTCGTAGATGTTGACAGTGCTACCTAACTCGCCTTTGCTTTTAGTACGAAAGTTTACGCGGGCATATGTTAACAAGAAGTATATGGATATCTCTGAAATGAGACGATTAGCTGACTAACTAGTAGTAGTGCCAAAAGGAGTCGAGAGTGCTAAGGAAGCACCAAAAGTAGTGATGGACTAAAGGAATTAGCTCATGCATTAAGAAAGTTACTAAAACCATCCTCACAGTCAGCAAACGGGAGAACAAGACTTAGTCGTTACTGCTTCAAACACCTTTACTTTCATGGGGTAGATCTTTAGAAATCTATTTACAGGTACTGGAGATGTAGTAGGAACTCTAACAGTGCGGTGTGTTCTAGGAAGCGAATTGAAACCACTAGAAGCGACGATTGGAGCAATTAGTTATTTTAATATATGGAGAAAAGCAAGCAAGGTACCCAGCAAGGAATGGAAAGTTTCGAATCGAAACATGTAAATCACTATCCAAACCATAATACGAAGAAAATTGGCAAGAAATGCTAAAATGGAGGACTGACAACGAAGAACTTTAGATAAAAACATTAGTCTTTATTTAGTAACGGCACGTTATGATTGGAAAGAGGAAAATGGAAAGTATAGAAGCTTGTAGGTCTGCGACTTTGTACAGTAAGAGAAAAGAATGCACCAATAGAATATTATGAATTAGCAAAAAGTGAAGACTATAACTGACCAGTACCAAACTCTTATTATTGACGATCGAGTGATATTTGTTTAGCAGTTGATGCTAGTGGAGTGCATATTGGAGCGGATGAATTACCTGTTGAAGATAGTTCGGAAAACTGATTGGAAAAGATAAAAATATTAGGAGTTACAGCTAAAACAGTTGAACGTATTAGAAGTAGAACACAATGGAGCAGATTATTTAGGCGTAGGAGCTATTTATCCAACTATCGACAAAGTAATACCAACCAACCCTATTTGAAACTCTTAAAGGAAATTATGACAACCGTATCGATTCCTATCGTAGCCATTGGTGGATTAAAGAGATATAGGGGAACCTTTAAAAAGGAACGGGTATTGCAGGAGTAGCCATAGTTAGTGAGATTATGAAAGCTGAAAATATTCAAGAAAAATGTTACTGTTTAAGAGTAGCGGAAATTTTAGGAGGGGAAGTCAATGAGTAATGAAACGATTCAAGTAGTGACCATTGTTGATCTGATTCAGATAGAGCAGGGGCTCAAGCCGATTTAAAAGCCTCAAGCTCTGTAGCAGAATAGTATTTTGTAGCTTTAACAGCACAAAATACTTTAGGAGTACAAGCAGTTCATAGTACCTAGTGTATTTATTGATGCGCAATTTCAATCATTAGCGAGTGATTTTCCATATACGTGCTGTAAAAACAGAATGTTGTAGAGATAGTCGAGTTGTTCGCACCGTAGTAGAAAAAGTATAAAAAGTAAATTTTGGACCATTAATTGTGAGATCCTGTTATGATTACAAAGGCGGACACCCATTATTACAACCAGAAGGATTGAAACGATTAAAAAAGAATTATTACCAATGCTACAGTGTACACCAAATTTACCAGAAGCGGAAGACCACTGGCAAGAAAATCATAACAGAAAAAGATATGATAGAAGCTGCAGCTATTTTACAAAAATATTGAGTATGTCATTATTAAAGTTAGGACATGGAACACTGGATATTGTAAAAGACTTTATCTACTAGAAGATGGAACAGCATTTTGGACGAGCCAAACGAATTCAGACAGCTTTACCCATGGAACAGGAGACACTTTCTCCGCTTGTATTACCGCTGAATTAGCGGACAACCTTTTGAAAAAAGTATTATTACAGCTCGCAAATTTATTCAGGAGCGATTGCTCAACCAATCTATGTAGAAATGGACACGCTAACAAACCACTGGGCGAAGTTAGATGAGAGTATTCGAGTAATTGAAGCGTAAGAAATAGGAATATGACTTTTGATGGTAGGAGAGGATGACAATATGTTGTCTGAATTTACTAGTGAGAGCTGTATTAGTGAAACAGGTGACATACCAGACTTCAGACTTACAATATAAAAATGTAAAAGGAGTGAGTAGTATGGTACACAATAAAAATGGTTTTACGGATTTATTTTACCTTTTTGGGAAACACACTTTTGTTAAGGTCAGCAGAATTTTCTTTCAATACTGTCAATTATAATAATACTGTTAAGTCAGTATATTCATTATATTGATTGGAAAAAGAACAGTGAGTCTGATTATTAAAAGTAATATTGCATTGCGTTAGTTTTTATGGTATATCATTTTGTTTTCAATCAAATGCAATTAGGTCTGTTCCATAATATTTCTCATTGCAATCATAGTGTATGTTTCGTCTTTGGTATTTTGAGTCGAGAAAAATAATAGATGCAAAACATAATAGGAGATACTTTTACGCTTGTATTTCGAAAAGGATAAACTTTGAAAGGACCATTATTAAAATACGGAAATTAATTAAAATCTACTCATCATTTGTGAGATGAGAAAAATGTAATGACACACATCTAGCATCAATTAAAATGATGTAAAATAACGAGGAGATTATCAGATGAGTAATTATATAAAATTTAATGAAGATAGATGGAATAAGTAAATAATGACTATACTGAGCCATTAACACATGAACAATAGAAGAACTTATAAGCCTACTTGCATTAACGATTGGAGTTCCGGAAGAATGGTTTACTGGAAAAAGCCAATGGAAAAGATATTAGGATTAAGCTTGTGGTGAGTGGACAAGCAGGGTCCAGATATGTTAAAAAGGTTATGATGTAACCATAATGGATTTCTCACATCACAATTAGAAAGAGAGATGAAAGGTTACAAGAGAAGGGTTAAAAATCAAAACTGTTCAAGGAGATATGACAAAACAATCCATTTGATGATGAGACTTTTGATATTATTTTCAATCCGGTTTCTAATGTATATAGAAGACCTAGAAAACATGTATAAAGAAGCTCACGAGTATTAGAAAAAGGGGGATCTGTTAATGGTCGACTTTATGAATCCTTGACATACATGTATGATGCTGATATGTATGATCAACCTGATGAAATTATTTTTAAAGTTTATCCTTTTAATTCAAAAAGAGCTTGAAGAGGCAGGAAAAATAACAATAAAATCCAGAATATGGATATGAATTTAGCATACCTTAGAAACTCCAGATTAGAGGACAACTTAAAAATGGTCTTTATATGATCGGTTTTTATGAATCATGATACAAGAAATAGATTATCACGTTATGGAAATGACTATATAGCAACACTTTGTGTTAAACTATAATATACTTCAGATCTGTATAGCATTCTACAAAACATCCCAACAGAAATAGTATGTCTATTCCTGTTGGGATATTTCCGATCTATTGAAACTCTTATACTGTTCCTTCAACGCTTCTTCGAATTTCAGATTGGGTCTGGAGTGGAAAGTATTGTATGTTTCAGTGTATCTGGATAGTATTGTTGTTTTTACCCAGTGATTTGGATAATTATGGGTATTGATAATTCATTCCTCGTCCTAGTTTTTGGGCTCCTTGATAGTGTGCATCTTGTAAGTGGGAAGGGATTTTTCCTGATTTTCCTTGTCTCAACATCTGAGAGTGCTGCATCAATGGAGGAAATTGCTGTGATTAGATTTAGGGGAGAGGGCTAATTCAATGACTGCATTGGCAAGTGGAATTCTTGCTTCGGGTAAACCTAGTTTTCGGCAGCTTGTACAGCTAATACGGCTCGACTGGCTCCTGCTGGGTTTGCTAATCCGATATCTTCATAAGCGATGACTAATAATCGTCTAATTAATGTAATGAGTTCTGCCTGCTTCAATAAGTCTTGCCATATGGTGAAGTGCTGCATCTACGTCACTTCCTCAGAATCGATTTTTGGAAAGCTGGAGATGACATCATAATGTGTGATCTCCGTTTTTATCGTGCAGGAACACTTTTCTTTTGTAGACAGTTTCCTGCGAGTTTCTTCTGTGATGATAATTTTTCCGTCTTCATTTTCTGGGGTAGATTTTACAGCTAATTCTAAAAGCGTTTAGTGAACTTCTAACATCTCATTTGAAAAATGCGTCAATGTATGCATCGCTCCGTCTTCGACTTCTACATTATAATGTCCAAGTCCTTTGTTTCATCAGTTAATGCACGTTTGAGTGCTTGATGAATTTCTTCTGTGTCGGTGGGATGAGTTCGAAAATTTGTGTTCGACTGCGAATGGCTGGATTAATGGCAATGTATGGATTTTCAGTAGTGGCTCTTATTAAAATAACGTCCATTTTCTAGAGTGTGGAAGCAGGAAAATCTTGTTTTGGTTTGATCCAAGCGGTGAATTTCATCTAGTAATAAAATGACTGTTCCGCTCATCTTTGCTTCTTTCAATGACAATTTGTAATTCTGTATCAGTGGCGGCATTTAATGTTCGAAAGGCATACTTTGTTGTTCCTGCAATGGCACTGGCAATACTTGTCCAATCCGTGAGGACCATATAAAATCATCGAAGAGAGTTGTTTGGCAGCAATCATTCGAGCAATAATTTTTCCAGAGTATACTAAATGTTGTTGTCCGACAACTTCTTCTAACAAGTTGGTCTCATTCGGTATGCTAATGGTTGATTTTTCATAATTCTCCTCACTTTCTGTCAATTCTATTCTAGCATAGTTTAAATTCAGACGTGAGTCAAAGAAAATATTTACCTTATTTTGAAAAATATACTATACTAGTAAGAGTAGAAAATGATAGATGTAAATTTTTATCTAATAGAAAGGACGTATCTTTGCATTATTTAGATTATGCCGCTCACACCGGTTGTAGAGAAGTGAAAGAAAGCAATTTTTGAAGAACTGGCTTATTTTGTAATCCTCTAGTGTTTACCAAATTGGTCGTAGTCAAAACAAAAGATTCAAGCCGTTAAAAGAGATATATCACGCGAATTACGTGTGCTATGATGATTCCATTATCGGGTTCAGGTTCAGAAGCGAATAATTTAGATTTGAATCGATTTGTCAGCAATTTGCAGAAGAAAAAGGAGAAATCATTATTTTCAGACTCGAGCATCCATCAGTTAAAAATCTGCAGCTTATGCTGAACAATTAGGGATTTACGATTATTGTACTCCTGATGAGTCAGGTGTACTCGCTAATCAAGTGGAAGAAGCTTTAACGGATAAGACACGTTTCAGTATCAATTATGACGATTAATAATGAAACTGGGCGTATCAACCAATTCATGAAATCGGTGAGTTATTAGTCGAACATCCCACTATTTTCCATACAGATGCAGTCTAGCTTTTGCACGAAAGAAAATTGATGTAACGGCTCTACTCATATTGATTATTTATCTGCCTCAGGCACTAAAATCATGCGCCAAAAGGAATTGGATTTACAGAAAAAGTACCGATTCATGCACTGATAAAGTGGAGGACAAGAACAAAGTGGTGGAGAGCAGGAAACAGAAAATGTTCCATATATTGTTGGATTACAAAAAGCTTTTGCATTAGCAGATTCAAAACTAGAAAATGAGAAGAAGAATAGAAATATTGAATTGTCAGGTATTTACAAGAACAATTAACGGCTCGACACATTCCCTTTTTGAAATCAATGGGATGTATCATAAAGAGTCCTCATATTTGCAATGTATGGTTGAAAAGCATCTGCCAGTCAAACATTAATTATGTGTGTGATTTACATCAGTAGCTGTTTCAGGGTTCTGCTTGTTCTGCTGAAGTTTAGAGCCCAGTCCAGTATTATACCATGTTTCTCAGAATAAAAATAGAGTAGTAGAATCTGTCTCGTTTATCATTTTGGAGGAAACGACTACAGAATATTGAGTGCATTTATTTCCTCAATATCCTCAATGACGTCCAGCAGTATAGCGAAACTCGCAAAGAGCGACGAAAGGAAGTGTTCATACGCATTTACTCAAACAGCAACATTAAAGTACCCAAATCATGTGTACTCTGTATCTCCAACCGTAGAGGATATACATTAAGAGATAATGGATGTGAAACAGATAGAAATTCAGGTGAATTTCGCAGTAATTCGTGCCACACCAGTAGATTGGACATCGTGGTCAAAATGAAAGTTTTCTGTAGATAAAAGGCGATGAAATAAATGAGATCAACAACGACAAAGATGGACTGCATTGTTCAATTATATGGAAATGACGCATATGCGGCCGAAAAATTAGAATTTGACTCTCGAAGGATTGAAAGTAGAACGTGGCGTATTAGAAGAGTAGAGAGAAACGAGACAGAGTTTACTCTGCCCTCGTTTCTCTACATAGCACGGGAGAGGTATTCCGATCACTGTTGTTGATCTTCTTCGTGAGAGAGGGCTTACGCTGCTGCACACGAAGCAAGCATCGACCAAAATGAAAGATTTCTGCCCGAATCTCATAGAGTTCCGCACAAGGCTTACGTTTCGCAAAGGTATGCAGATTCGTGGATTCTTTCGCACTTCGTTAAAGCATTCTTTTTATTAATCTTTTAGGTATTTGGCGTTTCTAAGAGTGTCAAAGTACGATTAACCAGCTGCTCGTAAAGATATTATCATTACCCTTTATGCCCCTACCAATATTAATTGTGGTGGAAAATAAAATTATTTGTCAGATGCGAGAGATATAATTCCTATCGTTATCGTATTTAAGAAGATTTTGAGAAAAATGAAAATTTTTAGAAAAGTGATATAAAATGATGATACAGCGACCTTCAAATCAGTTAAAACAGAAAAATTTAGAAATGATGGTGAATGAATGAATAAGGAAAATATCCGAGTAATAGTCGGAATGAGCGGTGGAGTTGATTCTTCAGTGACTGCTCTTTTATTAAAACAAGCTGGATACGATGTCATCGTATCTTTCATGAAAGAAACTGGGATGATACACAGATGAAAATGGTGTATGTACAGCAACAGAAGATTATAAAAGATGTGGCAGCAGTAGCTGAACAAATTGAGATTCCAGTATTATTCTGTTAATTTTGAAAAAGGAATATTGGGATCGTGTATTTGAATATTTCTTAAAAGAACATCGATTAGGACGAACACCTAATCCGGATGTCAATGTGTAATAAGGAAGTAAAATTCCAAGCGTTTCTTAGAATATGCGCTTCAATTAGGAGCAGACTATGTAGCAATGGGAGCATTATGCTCGTGTGAGACGAGAATGGAGTAGTTCGTTGTACGTGGGTGGATAATAATAAAGATCAAACTTATTTCTAAGTCAATTAAATCAACAACAATTATCAAAAGCAATGTCTCTGATTGGCATTTAGGAGAGAGAAGTGCGTAAAATTGCAGAAGGATTTGACTTAGCAACTGCTAAGAAAAAGATTCAACTGGTGTATGTTTTATCGGAGAGAAACTTCAATGAATTCTTGTCTCATTATTTACCAGCTAAACACTGGTAAAATGATCACATTAGATGGCGAAGTTAAAGGAGACCATGCTGGATTAATGTATATGCGATTGGTCAACGTCAAGGATTAGGAATCTGGCAGTGGTAAAAACCAATGATCCATGGTTTGTAGTCAGGAAAAGATTTAAGCACCAATACACTTTATATGTTGGACAAAGATTCCATCATCCAAACCTATATTCGGACTTCATTATTTGCGACAGATTTGCAATTTAATACAGATGAAGAAAAACCAAATGAATTTGAATGTACGCCAAATTTAGATATCGTCAACAAGATACAAAAGTTCGTGTTTGTATCAAGAAGACGACAAGACAAAAGCTATGGTATACTTTCGAAGAGCCAGTCCGTGATTACACACTTTGACAAGCGATGTTGTCTTTATGATGGAGAATCTGCTTTAGTGGAGGTATTATTGATAAAGCTATATAGGAACGAACGTCAATACGTTTAAAATTGATAGAAAAGAGGGAAATCATGAGTGAAGAATACGTTGTTAGGAGAAGTTTTGCGACTTTTTGAAAATCCGCAAAATACAAAAGTATTATGAATTCAGTGCAAGAAAGTAGTGTGCAACTAGACTCAGATGAGATTGTTGTGACGGGAATTATTGGCACCATTCATGATAATCTCCCTATCGTTTTAATGGGGAAAATCGTTTCTCCAAAAGTATGGGCAAAAGTCTTTCCGTTTAAGTTATCAGCAACATCAACCTACTGGGAAAAAGGACTCATTGCTTATTTTTCTAGTGGACGGTTAGAATTGGAGAAAACCGCTGAAAAATTGTGGATTGCTTTAGGTGAAAATGCGATTGAGACGCAAAATTATTCAAGACGAGGATTGTTTTAAAATGTACCCGGATTATCGACAAAGAAAATGCGAGAGTATTCGTGCATTATTATCGAAAATCAAGGGAACAGAACGTATTTTATTTGAGTTAACCAATATGGGCTTTACTCCATTAATGGCTCAAAAATTATGGTTTCTATAAAGAGAAAACAATGGAAAATCGTTAAAGAAGATCCATATAGTGTATTGCATCTATTGAAGGACTTGGTTTTAGAAGAATTGATGCGATCGCTCAACAATTAGAAATAGCACCAGATAATTTATACCGTGATTAAAGGTGCTGTTTATGTAGTGGGAGATTTATCTTATCAAGAAGCGCACGTATTTAATCGATAAAGTTGTTCTTGCAGCTCAAAATTATTGGAGCAAAACTCGCTCATTTTAATTGAACCCGATCAAATCGTGAATGCCTTAAATGAATTAACTGAAGGAATCATTATTTCGAAGAAAAATCATTTATCATTAGCTACGTTTATATTATGCGGAAATTGGAATTGTCAATGCGATTCATCATCGTTTGGAAGTTTTCTAAGAAATCTCTGTATTCAGATGAAGAAATTGAAGAAGCCATTCAAAGCATGTTCAAAGAAATTTGGCATTATTTATGATGATTCTCAAAACGACATCATTAAAATTATGCAAGAATCTTTGTTTGATTTTAACAGGGGACCTGGAACAGGAAAACAACGATTATTAATGGTGTTGCAGAAATGTATCGTTATTTAGAAGAGATTGATGTAGATTCTGATGCCATTCAATTTAGTAGCTCCAACAGGAAGAGCTGCAAAACGGATGAATGAATTAACAGGAATTTCTGCTTCTACGATTCATCGAATGTTAGGAATTTCTACGGAAGAAAATTCTGAATTAGAACAGGATGATTATGATGAAAGTCGTTCATTATATTGCGATCTTCTTATTATTGATGAGATGTCGATGGTCGATACTTGGCTAATGAATCGTCTGACATGTGCAACTCCGGGAAAAACAAAAGATTTTATTTGTAGGGATAAAAACATCACCATCTCAACCAGGTCATGTATTAACGGATTTTCTATTATCAAATAAATTCCATTCGATTGAATTAACTCAAATTCATCGACAAAAGATTCTTCAAGTATTGTCACATTAAGCGCACTCATTAAAGAGTGGGCATTTACCGATGGATTTACCAAAATCAACCAGATATGTACCTTTATTCCATGCCGTTCAGACTCAGATTTTAGATGTGATTGAACAAATTGTGGTGAAAGCTATTAAAAAGGATATCAGAAGAAAGATATTCAAGTACTTGCTCCAATGTATAAAGGAGAAGCTGGTATTCATGAAATTAATAAAATGATGCAAAAATATTTTAAATCCCAAAAATCGAAATTCTGTCTGAGAAATTGAGTCATTTGACCGTGTTTTCACGTGTGAGCGATAAAGTTTTGCTAGTTAGTAGATGTAGCAGAGGAAAATATTTATAGTGGAGACATTGGAGAAGTTACGCGATTATATTTGCAAAAGAAAATGAAGATCAAGTTGATAAATTATACGTTTCATTTTGATAACGTAGAAGTGGAATATAAACGAAAATGACTTTATTCAATTGACGCATGCTTATTGTTGTTCGATTCATAAACTCTCAAGGTAGTGAATTCCAAATGGTTATTTTACCAATGGTAGGGTCAATATCAGCGAATGTTAGAACGTAACTTATTGTATACAGCTGTAACAAAAAGTAAAAATTCCTAATTATGTGGACAATATGAAGCGTTTCAAGCAGCGAACCGTCAAAGTTCAAGACGTCAAACCTGCTTAAAGATTTATTACAAGGAAATAGCTTTGATAGACTATCCATTGAAGAAGAACATCAAACGAGACTTGAATCAGTAAACGAGAAGACTGATGACAAGATTCGAAAGATACTGACAGAAAAAGTTTCATACAACTATCAATAAAAGAGTACTCTGAAGAGAACCAACGAGAATTAAAAAGTAGAAGAAACTGTTGAAGTATTTTCTGTACATTCTGAAATCGAAACTTTAAGAGAGAATAAAACCCGTTTTATTTTAACAATGGATGCCATTCATTCTTACCGTATCCGACCCAATGATTGGGATGGAAGATCTGACTCCATATGACTTTATGTCAAAATAATAAGGCGTTAAAACTTAACTGTAAAGAGATTATAGACTAATATAACAAAACACTTATTTCACGTAATAACTATTGGGTTATGTGTAACTGATAAGTGTTTTCTATATAATTTTTATAAAAATGAAGCGATAACCTAGTATTTTGTCTTTATATTGTATACAATAGTTTCGAGGTGAAAAATATGGAAAAACCAAAAACATTTTTAGTATCAGCAGATGCTGTACCTCCTGTGTTTCTAAAGTACTAAAAAGCAAAAGAATTATTAGCAACTAACCAAGCAAAGGACGTTACAGGCGGTGAAGTGGTAGGAATTTCACGCAGTGTATATTATAAATATTATAGAAAAGTTCAAGATTCTCGTCAGTGACTTATGGACGGAAAGCTTCGTTAAAATATTCATGAAAAATGAAAAGGAACATTATCCAAAACATTAGATTTGTTTACTAGTTATAATATGAATGTATTAACAATATTCCAAGGATTAGCAATCCATAGTGTAGCAATCGTTCAATTAGTGTTAGACATTTCTGAATCAACGACTGGTTATCTGTGATTTTAAAACAATTAGAAAAATGGATAATATTATTGGTGTTGAATTACAAAATGTAGAATAGAAATAAAATGAAATTACAAACGAATAAAGAAATCTCGAGTAAAGGATCATTCTTTTTGATAAGGATGGCACTTTAACTAATATAGATAATTTGTGGATCGAGCCAACAGAAATGAGTCATCCGTAAAATTTTAAAGCAACATATCAAAGAAGACTCAACTGATATGATTGAGCAAATGAGAGTTATTAGGAATTGTTCGAGGAGGTGATTTCAATAGTGTCATTGCTTCTAGGTACAGTTGAAGATATATTAGACGAGATTGGAAAAATATTTTCCCAATTGATAAAATAGCTTTATATGATGAAGTATTACAGGATTTCAGAAATATTTATTAGCACATCCAGATATGATTAGTTCCAATTGGTGATGTAGCTTTTTAATTTCTGAATTAAAAATAAAGAATCAAGTTGAGTTGTCACAATGATAGTTATATTCCTACAAAAACAATTTTTGAAATCTTAAAGGTTTGGCATTTATTTGATTTTGTAGCTATCTCGAATGATTATATGCTAAAACCGAGTTTGCAGATTCCCTCATTGGTGAAAAGAGTCAGCAATTAAGTATACCATTGAATGAAATTTTTTATGTTGAGATCTTATTTAGATATAGGGTCATATGCCAAACATTGTGGTGGAGGAATTGCTGTTTTTATCAAACGGGAGTGATGTTCAAATCATGAAAGAACAATCTGTGTTAGTGTTAGATTCTGTAGAACAATTACTAGATTTTCTAATAGGAGAGTGAATATGTACGAACAAATCATACAAGTGAACGTTTGAAATTATTATTTAAAATTTTTAATTCCAGTCTTAATTTATCAATTAGCGAACTTTTTCGGCTCAATTCATTGATACGGTTATGACAGGACAATATCCTGAAATGCACTTTGGCAGGTGTTTCCATAGCAGGAAGTTTATATAATCCATTTTTACATTGTTATAATGGGATTGTAGCAGCACTTATTCAATTGTAGGGCAATTACTTGGAAAGAAAGATAAAGAAGGAATTTAAAAATTCTATTCCAATTTATGTATATTGGAATTTTATTATGATTATTTTATTTTGTATTGGCTTAATTGGATTGAATCAGCATTAAATCAAATGCATTTAGAAACTGAAGTATCATACGATTAAGAGAATATTTATTACTCTTATCGATTGATTTATTCCATTTTTACTATTTAGTGTGATTCGCTCTTTCATTGATGCATTAGGATTAACAAGAGTCTCTATGTTTTTTAATGATTTTACTAGTTCCATTAAATATATTCTTCAATTATTCATTAATTTATGGAAAATTTGGACTACCTGAATTAGGAGGTCCCTAGGGGCAGGTCTTGGGACAGCAATGGCATATTGGTGTTATTAATCGATGATTGTTCGTTCTAAAAACATCCGAAAATTGAAAAGCTAATGTATTAAGCGTTTTGAAAAACCTCATTTACTATTGTGGAGAGCCTTTTGCATTAGGTTTGCCAATTGATTTAATGTATTTTGGGAAGTAGCGATTTTGACTGGTTATTTATTAATGGCTAAAATTCAGTTACTTGAGTTATGCATCGCACCAGCTGCTATGAATTTTTTATTTGTACATATGCTTTTCAATGAGCATTTCTATGCATTGACTGATTATTGTATCGTATGAAATTGGACATCAACAATCATGCACAAAAGAAATATATTCGTTTAGGGATATCTACATCTATCATCATTGCCTTTTTAACATTAGTGTGGTTTACTTTCAAATCGTCCAATGATTGCTGGACTATATGGAACTTCAGAAAGTTTTATTCAATTAACAATGGTGTTCTTGTCTATAGCTATTATTCCAAATGTTTGATGCTATTGCAGCAACTCGATTCAGAATATCGAGGAGTATAAAGATGCAAAATGCCGTTTATTTTATAGTTTATTAGATTTTTGGGTCATATGGTCTTCCAGTAGGGATTATGTTAGATTGGATGACAGATTTAGGACCGTATGCTTATTGGATCCGCATTAATTGCAGGATTAATGTCAAACTGTTTCTTTTATTAATGTTGCGATTAAGAACTGTCCAAATAAATATGATTAGTTACATGGAAAATGAAACTATTAGAAATAATGGATGTACCTGAAGTAATGAGTTTGAATAAACCAGAGTCACCTTTAAAACAGTCCATAAAAAGATATATTTAAACATTTGTTAATTTATCTCGGTGTTTTTATATGGAATTATCTTAGTCTTTGTAGTAGCTAGTGAAATTGTAAAAATGATTAAACATCTTAGTCCAAGTTTTATGCCAGGTTTAACTGGTTGAACAACTCAAAATTTTTACAGATTCTGGTTATATTGTTGCGGTTATTGGTATTACGATTTTTATAAAACTCAAAAATTAATTTTTCGAGACCGTATTTTATCGTCAAAAGAAGATGACATTAGAATATTTTGAGTGTGCATCATACTATTTGGATGTCAGTTTATTTTTACTCAGTGCTAATTTTATTTGAATTTTCTTAAATCAAATTGCGTTTAAAGTACTAAAGGTGCGATTGAAGCTGCCTAGCAAGTGGAGATGATTCCTTTATGTTAGTCATTTATGCAGCGTTTGTTGGGCCATTTGTAGAAGAATTATTAGTTCGAGGCGGTGTTGTTTATCGCTTAAAACATTATGGAAAGAAATTTTTCGAGTATATTATTATCAGCAGTAATCTTCGGTTATTTCATATGAACTTAATTCAGATTTTGCTTTCTTTGTCGGAATACTATTTTGCCTATAACTTGAATATAGTTTTTTATGGGCATTTTTCCATATTTTAAATAATTTTGGATTTAGTTTTTAGTAGAAAGTGGATTACCTTTACTTTTAGGACAGCAATACATGTCTTCCAT